>RCNJ01000209.1_pt1 | contig 69927 bp, 61 predicted proteins | sample 2041171 | NCBI WGS metagenome assembly RCNJ01 (sample SAMN09708213, study PRJNA481090) | feces metagenome | biome: feces | host: Pygoscelis adeliae | place: Antarctica: Rookery Lake | collected 2010-03-01 | reverse complement strand
AAGAAAAAAAGCAGGTCGGCGGTGGTAGTTTCATCTCTTATATGTGGGAAAAGGTGCTCACCTTGCTGGTGGTCCTACGAGTAGGACAGGGGTCTTTAATCTGATATTTTGGGAATGAAGGACTTGGAATAAAGGTTATGAGATGTCAGAGCTTAACGAAGATACACGACGGGTCGAGGAGCCAAGAACACCACTTTTACATTCTGATGATTTGGTCGTGGCGCACGTACGGTTGAAAATTGACTCAAGAAGACCTATGAGTTTCCAAAAGAAGGGCTCAACCAGTTTGTCGAAAGCATATTGTTTTTTATTAAGAACTTAAGAAGGGTCATTAGCGCCGATAACTACCCAACTACGCCGAGCGTGATTGGCATGATGTCGTTCTAACAAAGAGGGAAAAACATTGCAAGAGAGTTTCATCATAGAAGTCGTCCGTTTTGGCGTTGAAAAATATTGGACTTCTGTTGGTGAGGTGTTATTCATCAACGCGTCTATCGGCTAATTAGGACGAGGATTATCCTGGTACCTTGGCAGCTGCAGAGTGACCTCCAACTGGTCTCCTCGGCCGCAATATGGCCTAATTGGTTACCAGCCGAGCATCTGACATTCAGGTGTGGTTGAGCAGCTTCTTCCTGCACGGTAAGTTCTTCTCTTTCGGCAATTCGAGGCTCTTTGGTGTACTCGCACAGCAGTGGTCGTCAGCGCGCAGAGATTTGAACATCGCAATCTAGACATAGAGACAACTTGAGGGTTTTGGATGTTAACGCAATGATCGAGGGATAAATCGCGATAGCTGCGCAAAGAATGATAGCTGCGCTGAAGCACTATTTACGGTAGGCTTAAATTTTAGCAGGGCGATCATGCGGCTTTAGGTTGTTAGCGCCAGAGCGTGGGCAGCCAGAATTCTGATATTGCGCCGATACTGAGGATTCATCATGGTGATTTTGTCAAGTTGTGGGTGTGGGCAAAAGTTTACCACCTTGCTGGTGTAATCGCGCTTAGGATACGATGTGAGTGGCCGAAAGCTGGACAAAGGAGGCGGAAGCGCTAAGCAAGCGAGACGGGTAGAGAAGTCAGGGGACCTTCAGTGGTTTGAGGGCAGCAAATATCTACTCCTCCAGCGTCGCTTTCATCTTCCCACAAGGCCCTACGGCACAAAGACGGCTGAAGAGTTGTGGTGGGAGAGGTAGTGAGGACCTACCCCTCCATTGGAGCTTCGGTGGTGGGAAAATAAGGGAAGTGCTTTTGATGTCAGATGAAATGCAAAAAGTGCGCAGCGGTATTAAGGGGCTAGAGGGTCTTTGTTGTTTAGTTGTAGAGTGAATAGAGGCTGGAGAATTTCTTATAGCATTCCAGCGCTGTTGTATTCAGGACGATCCATGGCCGGCGAACGCGCTGGTTTTATATCGGACGTGGTATGAGGACACCCCTTCCTGCTCGCCGTGCCAGACCTCATCATAACCTACCTTGCAGCATCAAAGACGAAAACTTCACTCGCCAATTGTTGTGATCAATAAACTGTGAAAATAAGTGAATAACTTTCAAATCTGTGTACAGTCGACTGAATTATCATCGTAAGTGTCGGTCGTGGTGTTTCCCAGCGTTGCACTGCGCTGTTGGGGCGTGGGCATGGAATTGTCGTGTCGCCGTTGTCGAGTAGCGCTAAGCCGTAGTCAAAGTTCTCTGAAATCTGAACCTCGCGACATCTCCACCTTACCACTACCCCAAAGTCAACACCACAAAGTCAAGACAAACGTCCACGAACGCGCCTCGAATACCATCTGAAGACGAAGTCGATCATCGACATCTTATTCTGACCATCGCGACCGACCTCAATCTGTTGCATTCCCGCTCCATCCGCGACGCATTATCTGGCGACCAAGGCTTCTGCCCACCCTCTTCTAGCGACCAACAAAGGATCTCAATACCTCTAACGACTTCGACAAGGACTGCTTCTTAGCTTTCCTTCGTTCGTCCATATCCTCGGGGCCAGCTCACTACTTGGTAAGTACTCTTGGGCCTTTCTCCGCGACGTCAACAAACCCCAATCCGTCTGCCTGGCCCGACAGGGTTTCGGCGCCGATAACACTTTTCAGCCTCATGCTAACCAAGTACCTTTCTGGATAGACCCTTTAGTGAGTGACAGTCCTCAACCACAAGGCGACTCCGATAAACAAATATCGTCGCTTGTGTGCTCGTACATTGCGAGACAACCACTACTTCCACCGACCACCCGCCTCGCAGAGAGGAACAGAATACAATGGCAGACCAGAGCGAAGTCGATCTCGACAGCATCATTGATAGACTCTTGGAAGTGAGAGGATCTAGACCTGGAAAGCAGGTCCAGCTGTTGGAGGCTGAGATCCGTTACCTTTGCACCAAGGCCCGCGAGATCTTTATCTCCCAGCCAATCCTCCTCGAGCTTGAGGCCCCAATTAAGGTAAGCTCCAATCCGGCACATCCAGACATACACAAGCGCAGGATTAATAGCTAACTTCTATGTGACAGATTTGCGGTGATATCCACGGCCAGTACTACGATCTCCTGAGACTTTTCGAGTACGGCGGTTTCCCGCCAGAAGCCAACTACCTCTTCCTTGGCGACTACGTCGATCGTGGCAAGCAGTCCCTCGAGACCATCTGCCTTCTACTCGCCTACAAGATCAAGTACCCGGAGAACTTCTTCATCCTCCGTGGTAACCACGAGTGCGCATCCATCAACCGCATCTACGGCTTCTACGACGAGTGCAAGCGCCGCTACAACATCAAGCTGTGGAAGACCTTCACTGACTGCTTCAACTGCCTGCCAATTGCTGCTATCATTGATGAGAAGATCTTCACCATGCACGGTGGCCTCTCCCCAGACCTCAACTCCATGGAGCAGATTCGTCGTGTTATGCGCCCAACTGACGTAAGTCCCGCCCCACTAAAATTTGCCCAGCTCGCTGCCAGCGACCGGGCCGCGAGCTAATGCTAAACGCTTCTATAGATCCCAGACTGCGGACTCCTCTGCGATCTCCTCTGGTCCGACCCAGACAAGGATATCACCGGATGGTCCGAAAACGACCGTGGTGTCTCCTTCACTTTCGGCCCAGATGTCGTCTCCAGATTCCTCCAGAAGCACGACATGGACTTGATATGCCGTGCCCACCAGGTTGTTGAGGACGGCTACGAGTTCTTCTCCAAAAGACAGCTGGTTACTCTGTTCAGTGCGCCAAACTACTGCGGAGAGTTCGACAACGCCGGTGCCATGATGAGCGTGGATGAGAGTTTGTTGTGTTCGTTCCAGGTAAGATAGGATCACTCATACATCTCAGACGTCGAGGCAATAACTAACTGATGTGCGCAATAGATCTTGAAGCCAGCCGAGAAAAAGCAAAAGTACGTTTACCGTGGCCTGGGAGCTAGCAGGCCAATCACCCCTCCGAGGAAGAAATAGAAGACCCCTTACGAACCAATTTTCTTTAGCAGGTTCGGACGCAGATAAGCGATTTTACACTCGACTATCCACACACGACTTTACATATATGATTTCCCGGAAATGACACATCGACGACACCCGACTACACACCTTTTTGCACCGACTTTCCGACTTTCGATAACCCGCTTTGCAGACTCGCCTGCCACGATTTCCCTTCACGAACGATTGATTAAGGTTATCTCGACCGTTTGCCGATACGACTCGATAACAGATATACCTATTTGCGATTCTTGCGACGAACGACTTTTTCGATAACACAATCCAGCCCTCGATACGACCACGACCGACGACTGGGAACGAAACAATCATAGATGTGAGGGTATGGCATGTGGGGAGTTTCAATATCAGGTTTCTCGTTTGGCGGGAATAAGGAGCGGGATTTGCGTACGACCGTGGAAGAAGGATGTGGTGTGATTTTCTCTTGTTTGGGCCGACCTTGGGCATGGTACGAGGTGCAATGGGGATGGAGTGATACTGATAGCAACTACTGATTGACGGACTATTGCTTGAGTGGGTGTACCTGTTGACGTACTGTGGGGTATGCTTTTAATGCTCTGTTGTGTGATGACTGGCGATGTCCGTTTTGGCCGCGTTATGAAGAGTCGATGCTAGCTCTGTTGTCTGCCGCCGTTTGATCGTGCTTCTTTCGACCATCCCGCTTGTTGGCTGGCTTCTGCCGTTCATCTGCCATTTCACTACTAGCTCATCACCTTCTGTCTTTCGTGTTGTGGTTGCCCTTGGTTTTGCGATGGATCCCCATACTCATGCACTTCTTGATGAACCACAACTACAGGGGTAGTCTTCAACCAGAGTAACCATGGTACCTGCTCCTCATTGTCGAGAACGATACGGTGTTGGAGTCGTTAGGCATAAGCGCTCACACAACACATCAGCACGTATTCCTATACTACCGCGGAATGAAACCCAACTCTTTCTCTTTCTCTTTTCGTGCAATCTTTTATAATATAGGATCTAATATATGCGCTCGGTAACAGCGGGGTACTTCAAGGTGCCATTCTCAACAGCACTCATGGAGCCTGGAGTGTATTAATGCATGAGATGTTTAAGGCAATCTAATGCCGGAATAGGTGCAGACGAGCTGCCAGAGATTACAACAGTGCCGTTGCTGATAGTGCTGAGCACAGCCAACTCATTTGGCCGCTTTGCCGAAGATGAATAGGTTTATCAGGCAGGGAACAAATCCGCTACTCCACTCGTCATGGGGCTGGGCGTGTATCAATGTGTGATTTTTATGGCACAGCAGCATGGACGATGGCAAAAGATAAGCCGTTGACAGCAAAGTCGTTAGCAACGGTCATCGTCCCACGGCTGATATTTTAATACAGAAACTGCCGGTAATGGATAAGTAGTGCAACACACATTTGAGGTATCTTTGGATGAATTCATTTACTGCGTGAAGAAGAAAAGTTCTTGGCTGGTCCATGCGCTTTTTATAGACCTGTGGCAATGTTATCGTAAATTGTTCTCTTCAGCTCTACCGTGATTATACTAAATAGCCAAAAGGTATTGACCGTCTGTTTTTACTTTTTTACAGCGGCCTTGCACTTTTGTGCCTGCCGTCTGCACTGCTACTGCCGATTTGGATGTATATCACAATCTGTTGGCCAACAGTGCAAGGGCAATTTTGGAGCCGCTATGAGAAATTATTTTAAATTTGTAGGTGCAATGGCATAGACAGAGACAGTAATCATCAATCAACTCGTTAGCAACAGCACGTATCGGACAGCTGATATCTTGACACAAAAGGTGCTTTGTACTAAGAAACCAGTGCAATGCACATTTGCATTTTGACGGGTGGATTTAATTACTGTGCAGAGAGAGGGGCCCCGACGGACTGAGCCGCTCTGTATAATGGCTCTGAGAATTTCTTGGAAAGTTAGCTATCACACATTCTCACAGAACTTCATAACGGTAGCGGGAGTACAGGAAGCTGAGCCACAAAAGTGCGGTACGAAAGGCGGCTGACACATTTGGTTGTTTAGGTATTAAGAGTTAAGACAACAGATCCAGCAGGCCGACAACAGAATGTTGGATCAACTACCATCAAATGCAAAACCAGGTGTAAAATGTGGAAACTGGTCTGAAATGTATGAAGCAGCAGCGTGAACGACAGCAACACCATTTGCGTTGCTTGCGAACTTGTTAGCAAGAGTCATCATCTAACAGGTAGTCCGACAACGGCTGTAGCGGCCTGTTTACCTTTGAATGTCGGGAGCAACCAGCCAATCCATATCATATATGCTCGCGTTGAAATTGTTGTCGAAGAAAGAAGGTTTTGTGTGCACTGGGTTTATACTGGACCACAGCTGTTATTGAACGAAGGCGATTGGCAAAGACTGTTCGCCATGATGACTATTCTCTCAAACACGAACCCCATCCTCTTCCTTCTTCCTCCCTTCTTCCGTTTTCAGACACTAGCCGGTCAGCAACCTTCTCCTCTCTCCCACAAGTATCACTCACTGTCTCTGTCACGGTCTGCCTGGCTATCTTGGTCAAACCTGCCTACTAGACAAGCATCCTCCTAAACACAGTCTTCGCATACACGCCCATCAGCATTCCTCTCCACTCCATCACCCTTCCTGCAGGTCTTCCCAAGCTTGATCTCCTCATCACCGCCGGTAACCGGTGTCTCGGCACCATGTCTATTCCCTCCCGTCTGCACTTCCAGACTCCTTCTGCCATGAGCTTCTAGTTCCTCCTCAGCGCCACCTCTTCCAGGTGCCGCCGAGGATTTAGCCGAGGGATCGGACTCCTTGACGGCGGTAGCGCCAGCGGAATTCCCCCGACCCTTCTCATTATGTCCCAGATCCCTATTCGGATCGATCACATCTCTGACACGGCGCTTTAGCTCCTTGACTTCTGGAAAACCGTTTTCGGTTTTACGGTCCCATAGGATCTTGCTAAGGAGGTGTGGCTCTTCGATATAAGCAGTAGGGGATGGGGTAGAGAGATAAAAGATCTCGATCGTGAAAACTCCGCCGGTGGAGGGTTGGAGAGCGACCTCGCCGAGGGAGGTAGAGAATGTTGAGAGGAGTTCTTGAGCGAACTGGGCGGTGTTAGCATGTACTCATTGCAGTTCGATGTTGATGTTCAGATCACAAGATAACAAGGTAGTTGTATGAAGGAAATGCTTCGTATCCAACACCCATCTTGTTTCGATACTTTTAATACCCATGCTGAGACGCACTACTTGAAGTCGCAAGAAATTTGCTCTCAAATTTCATCGCATGGGCCTCTTGGAAGGAGCTTTCCTTCTGTGAGAGCTGGTCCTTATTTGCGAGCTCGTTGGCCAGTGCTGGCATGAACCTAATGACAACAGCATTTGTTGGCCTGCTAGCTGATGCCCACATTTGTCCTTCCCGCAGGAGGTTTGCAGGGTCGACCGAAGCACCTTTGGATGGTCACACCCTCTAGCTTGATGGGAATTTGCGGGCAAGAACTAGTAATCGCCTGGTTACCTGTGCAGCTTGCTCGAGTGTAATACACTTTGAACAGTGTAGGCTGGCAAACAACTGATACTGTCGACGACAGCGATAACATTCAAATAAACTAGCCAAACAAGAGCACCAATAAACATGGAAACGGCATAGCAGGACTAACAACAGCAACGAGAACAGAACATCAGCCATCGCTCGTATAACTCAACTCAAGGAGCCCGAAGAACAATTTGCAGACAGCCAAGACTCGCAACAAACAAAACAAGTTGGGAATTAGCCAAACGCTCAAGGCAACGACCACAAACGTTGTTTTGTGCTCGGAATTATTTCGGTGCCCCCTTTTACACCTCTTGAGCGGGGTGCTTTTATACCTTTCTTCTTCTTACCTTGGCCATCCACTCCTCCTCCAATCACGGACGCAAAATGATACGACATACAGACGAAACATGTGCACTAAGCGAGGCAGGCAGATGGTAGATATGACAAAAGAAAGGGACGTACATAAGCAGCACGCAGCATCCATTTACATTGGGTGCAGAACTTGATGGTTATTCGTGGGTTGGGTGCCATTGTTCGAATCATCTCAATGGCAGGTGCTGGAGCGGTGGTGGGTGAGGTTGTGGAGATGGAAGTTGTGTCTGCCATCTTGATGTCGTTGGCGGTTAAGTATTGCTGGATTGTTTGGTGGTTAGGTGCTAGTGGTTGAAGTGATAAGTGGAATGCGATGTCTGGCTCGGTTGTGTCGTTGGTGTTAGTGTTGGTGTAGGTGACAAAACGTTGACCTAGCTTGAATAAAATTGAAATCGTACTGAGAGTTTAGGTTTACTTCGTATGTTACAGTTGTGGCAAACGAAGATGGCGTGCTCCCGGTCGTTGGTGTTGCTCTAATTACCCGGGACGCTCTCTATCCAACCAAACCTCGGCGGGTCAATCATGCCGCCATACGGCTAGTGTAACACTCAGCTCCCAAGAGCTCGGTTATGGCAGTTATGTTTCACAGTTTCACTTAGTTACATACGTAGTACGGAGATTGCTCAGGAACATTATTTCCAGCCCAGCAATTCATGAAATGGTAAGACAGATTGCATAGTGTTGATAGCTGAACGCAGAAATGGGTGAAAGGATGAAGCAAGGATTGCTTTAAGTAAACTTTTGAATTCCAATCCCTATTTAATAACAAGAAGCGCAACTAAAGAAAAAAATTGCCGTAGCTCCGTGTCTGTCTTTCCATCGATGCCATCAAGTGCTCTCCGGGTGGTTCTCGCTCTCGTCTCCTCCGCTGTTCCCTGTCCCTTCCAGAAGCTCTCCGCCATCCTCTCTTTGAGCAAGTGATTACCGATGTGCTGTATGTAGAGCAAGGAGCCAGGCGATCGCAGATAGGGTATTCCATGCGTATGCGCTTGCTATGGTCGCGATTGCTGACGCTCAAAAAACGATTATGCCCATACCCCAAAACTCCTTTGTCGTGCTTCTTCCTGCCGGCCGATCCCCTTCAGGCCGGAACGAGTATAATAATATTGATCTATCGTGCCTCCATTACATGCTGTTTCGTATTTTGTGTTATTCGGTTGATTGTGGCTCTGGCTCGCGTCGCTCGGTCGCTCACTCGTTCTCAGTGTAAGGGGTAGAAATTACATGACCAAGCAGCATCCACCAGACTGTTGTGGTGCATACGGATCATCCTTCTTATCGATAGCTCCCCAGACACTTGGGACCATGAAGTCACGAGTGGTAGTAGTATAGTTGATGATGCTATTCCAACCAGTTAGTATTGCGGTCCTATTGACAGTCTTCTGACAGCGGAAAGCGACTGGACACACCTCTTGGCTGCTTGCGAGACAGGGATGCGCTCGCGCTCGAGATCCTCACGCAGACGGTTGTTGAGCTCTGTGAGACGGCGCAGCTTCAGGTCGGCCATCGATTGCTTGTTCTTCTTCATCTGGTTTGGGTCCGACATGTCGCGGGTTGCGTAGTTGGCTGGCATTTCGATGGCGGTGATGACGGTAAGGGTTCTTTTGTCCGAGTGATTGCGAGTGGATTGGGAGCTGCGGTCGCGAGAGGCTAGCTGTAGATAGGAGCTCCTGTCAGTCTTCTGATCGGTGTGGTGGAAGCTGGAACTATTATTGATGGCACGGCACAGTTGCAGATTACTCTGTGACGTTTGACGATATGTGAACTGTTGTGTGTTCTTTGTGTACTCCGTGGTGTAGGTGTTTCTTCCTTGTGCTCCGTGCCTGGCTAACTCCTTGTCTAATCTCAGGATGCCCACTGTGGTGCCTCTAAGACTGTAACGGGCGGAAAGCAGCACGGAACCCACAGAAAGTGAAGGGGAGGATAACCGTTGTGGTCTGTGCGTCAGCGATAGAGCATCACTGAACGTGGACGCTGGGAGCAGAGAGACAGGGTGCTGTGGATGAATGGTGGTCTGAATGACGAGGCTAGAGGAACCTTCAAACTGTGACAGAAGTTGTGCATGTGAGACGAGGCTGCCACAAATTGCAACACAGCACGGGCCCCTTCAGCACAAAACTCGGTCCTCAGCCTCGCGTGTCCGTTGTCACGTCACCCCACATCAAGACTAGCGTTTCGCACACTTTTTGTCGCGGGGCGCTAAGCGAAATTCCCAGCCCACTCCCCGTTACCGCAATCCTAAGGCAGAAACTCTGAAAGGCAGAGACGATAGCCCGACGAAAAAGTCGACGACTCCATCTCCCAGAGTAGAGGCATCGCGACGTGATCCCCTTACATACCACGCGACAAGTTACCCGCCCTCTAAGATCTCTGCGCGACCACTCTCATCCTTTCGAAAGGATCACAACACCACCTTTTCCTCAATCACATACAAGCAGAGGAGCTTGCCCAGCATGCCTCCTCCGCCCCACCAGAAGCCGGAGAATGTCCTCAAGCGCGCCCATGAGTTGATGGGTGTTGGACAGATGCAGGCTGCGTTGGTCCTGTTGCACGAGCACATCACCTCCAAGAGATCTCGCAATGTTCCTATTGCGTCATTGGAGCCGGTTATGCTCCTCTTGGTTGAGCAGTCCGTTGAGCAGAAGAAGGGAAAGCTCGCCAAGGATGCACTTTACCAGTACAAGAACATCTCGCAGAACACCAACGTTGCGACTATTGAGGTAAGGATACATGGAAAATATTGCGAGAGGCATTTTGGTGAATGGCGCATGGACCAGGAACGAAGTACTGACATACTATCTAGCTTGTCCTCAAGAAGTTCATCGAGTTGGCCGAGAAGAAGGTCCAGGACGCACAGGCGAAGGCCGACGAGATCCAGTCCACCCTCGACACTGAGAAGACCACCGCCAGCATTGACGACCTCGAGGCTTCCGAGACTCCAGAATCCATCCTCCTCTCCACCGTTTCTGGCGAGCAATCCAAGGACCGCACTGACCGTGCCATCGTCACTCCATGGTTGAAGTTTCTTTGGGAGACCTACCGCACCGTTCTCGACATCCTTCGCAATAATGCGCGTCTCGAGATTATGTACCAGAGCACAGCCATGCAAGCATTCGTTTTCTGCCAGAAGTACGCCCGCAAGACCGAGTTCCGCAGACTCTGCGAACTTCTCCGCAACCATGTTCAGACCGCCGCCAAGTACAGCACCATGATGCACGCGATCAACTTGAACGACCCAGATACCCTCCAGCGCCACTTGGAGACTCGTTTCCAGCAGTTGAATGTTGCCGTTGAGCTCGAGCTCTGGCAGGAGGCTTTCCGCTCCGTTGAGGACATCCATACTCTTCTCAACTTGAGCAAGCGCTCCCCAAAGCCAATCCTTATGGCGAACTACTACGAAAAGCTCACCCGTATCTTTTTGGTGGGCGAGAACTATCTCTTCCATGCTGCAGCCTGGTCCAGGTACTACAACCTTCTCCGCATGTCCCAGACTATGGTCGTCGCTGGCCAGTACAAGAAGTCTGAGGCTCCATCTGCCACTGAGGCTGAGATGAGCAAGGTCGCTTCCTTCGTTCTCTTGTCTGCTCTCGCGATCCCAGTCATCAGCACCTCCAGATCCCGTGGTGCCTTGATCGACGTTGATGAGGCCAAGAAAAACAAGAACTCTCGCCTTACTCACCTCCTCGGCATGACCAGTGCACCAACCCGTGCTGTTCTCTTCAAGGATGCCATGTCCAAGGGCCTTCTCAAGCGCGCTCGCACAGAGATTCGCGAGCTCTACAACATCCTCGAGGTTGACTTCCACCCATTGTCCATCTGCCAGAAGATCTCCCCAATTCTTGCCAAGATTGGTGCCGATGCTGAGATGGCCAAGTACATTGCTCCACTCCAGCAGGTTATCCTCACTAGACTCTTCCAGCAGTTGTCCCAGGTTTACGAGACCGTCGACCTTGCTTTCGTTAAGAACCTTGCTCAGTTCCCAGCACCATTCGAGATCTCTTCCGACACTATCGAGAAGTTCATCATGAACGGTAACAAGAAGGGTGACCTCGCTATCCGCATGAACCACGCCACTGGCGCTCTCAGCTTCGATACCGATGTCTTCTCGTCCGCCAAGGCTGCCCACGCCGGACCCGGTGCGGGATCTGCTGAGTCCGAGTCGTCCTCCGTCCAGCGTCTCCAGAACACTCCATCCGAGATTGTCCGCACTCAACTTACCCGCCTCGCCAGATCCCTCTATATCACCTGCCAATACGTCGACCCATCATATAACCAGGCTCGCATCCAGGCTCGTGAAGCTGCTTTGGCCAAGTCCCGTGCTGGTACTGAGGCTGAGCACCGTGAGATCATTGCTCGCAAGGAGATCATTGCCAAGCGCAAGGAGGATGCTGCTGATATCATCGCCCGCAGAGAAAAGGAGGAGGCCACCCGCAAGAGAATTTACCTTGCACAGCTCCAGGAGGCCGAGGACAAGCGTCTCACCCAGGAGCAGAAGGACCGCGAGGAGAAGCGCATGAAGGCTGAGCTTGAGCGTGTCCGCAAGGATGAGCTCAAGAAGCAGATTGCCGATCTCAAAATTGGTACCAAGGCTCTCGACATCGACCTCGAGGACTTGGACAACCTTGATGCTAACCGTCTCCGTGCCATGAAGCTTGCTCAGCTCGAGCGTGAGAAGAACGACACCAACGAGAAGCTACGCATCACTGGCAAGCGCATCGACCACTTGGAGCGTGCTTTCAGAATCGAGGAGGCAAAGAAGCTTCCAGCTGATTACGAGGAGCAGCGCAAGCGTGACGTCGACGCCTACGAGAAGACCAAGACCCAGATCCTTAAGGATGCTGAGACCAAGCACGCCGAGGACCTCGAGCTCTCCCGCAGACTCACTAGAATCTCTCCACTCTATGAGTCCTTCAAGAAGGATGTCGTTACCCGCCGCCACGAGGAGTTCGAGCAGCGCCGCAAGGCCGCCGAGAAGGATCTCGAGAAGCAGATGGCTCTCCGTCGCAAGGAGCACCGCGAGCGCAAGATCCGCGAGAAGCGCGAGCGTGAGGAGCAGGAGCGCATTCTCCGCGAGGAGGAGGAGCGCGCTGCCCATGAGGCCGAGGAGAAGGCCGCTCGTGAGGAGAAGCGCAGACATGAGTTCGCCGAGCTCAAGGCTGTCCGTGAGAAGGAGCGCCAGGAGGCTGCTGAGACCGCTGCTCTCCAGGAGCGTCGTGCTGAGGAGGCTGCTGCCCGCCGTGCCGCTGCCAAGACCGGTGGACCACCAGTCCGCTCTTTCGACCGTGAGCCGGAGTCTGCTTCGGGCTCTGGTATCCGTCCTCCTCTTCCACTTGCTGGTGCGAAGATGGGATGGAGAGAAAAGGAGGCTCTCCGTGCCCAGGGCATCGAGGTTCCAACTGAGCGTACCGCTACTCCACCTGAAGCTGCCGCTGTCCCAGCTGCTCGTGAGGAGCGTCCTTCCGGCCCACCACGCTTGGCCCTCGCCGGTGGCAAGCCAAGCTGGAGAGAGAAGGAGGTTGCGAGACTCGCTGCTGATGGCGCTGATTCGGGAGATTCTACTCCATCTGCCCCAATGTCTCGCACTGGCTCTGGCCGCGATGAGCGCGAGATGCCAATGCGTCCTCGTCCATCTGAGAGAGTTTCCGAGAACAGACAGCCACAGGGTGACGTTGAGCCATTGAGGCCTAGCGCCGGCAAGTGGGTGCCAAGATCGAGACGCACTGATGCTTAAGTTTTGCGTTGCATGATGATTGGTTTTCGTTGGCGTTGACTTTTGAGGTTTGCAACGCGGCTTCGGTTTGCAGATGATGTGTATCCTAGTTAGTGCGAAGCATTTCGGGTTGCATGATGGGGAGGTTAAAGATGCTTGGTTCTTTGGTCTGCTTTCTTCTTGAGTGTACTAGGGTTGTCACGAGGGAATCAATGCGATCAATGATTACTGGCATAGCGTAGATGAGGAGATATCAAAATGGATTACTATAAAAGTACCATTGCTTTTTTCTTTGTGATCATTTTGCCATTGCTGCTTCTTGACTTGCTAGTCTCTATTAAGTCCTATGAACGAGCTGCCTCACTGCCTCACAAACATAATCCGAGTCGACCTATACGGCCTCTTTGCCTATCTTCACTGTTTAATCCCAAGATCCCTCACTTAATATTTGGTTTGACGTTCATCACACTCACTAAATCGATTCGGTTGGCACAATGTCAAGGCTGAATATCAACTCGTGGTATGGTGACGAAGCAATGTAGCGACGTTGGAGGAGCCTCCTGATTGCTTAATATTGGTGTCTCCTAAGGGCCCTCGCGCCAGAATCTGAGCACGAGCTGAAGGATAGTCATATCATCAATTCGTCAGGGCAATGAGCTGTGAGTCTGTATCCGTTTGAGATTGACAAGTCAAAAAGTTTTTGGAATGGGCTCGCACTCCCGAAAGCTGTTTCTTCGAGACTCGTCAAGGTCTGCGACTCAGCAACGAAGACGGCAACAGCTGAGTTCTATCCGGCAGTCCGGCTTTTTTCTGAAAGTTTTGTGACGGCGATCAAACGCTTCCACGCAATGTGAATAGCTCGCCTGTCCTCGCTCAAGCTCCGGTTGACGAGTCGCCAAGCTGTTATCAAACCTCAGCAGTATTAAGCTCTCACTATTCCGTTTCTTCGAGCCAGCCCTAAGAACCATTCTTCGGAGCCATCAGAATTATCCGGCATTTTTACCTTTATCGCTTAGACCGTCAGATATCAAAATGTCTAGTATCGATGATACACCAAGAGGAACTTTGAGATAATTCACCGGGCACCGCATGAAGCTCAAGCCTCATCTGGACACTTGATTCAGGTCCACAAAAGATAGAGCTAAACGGCATCGTGTCACCAGAAGGAAAGGCAAACTTTCATGAGCAGCTCACCAAAAGAGTAGTCGAACTCCTGACCGCGTTGGATAACCACATTCAGACACTCATTCTGAAGGTCCTCAGAGGCGAGAATGACCCAATGGTCGAGGTGTGTGTCCGTTACCCTCTGGCGCGGGTAACGGGCACATTACAAGTACTTGACCAGCTCTAACATTAGCAGACTCTTCTGCAGGAGTATAAGCGCATTGACTTGAAGATGGGGTAGTTGTTATCGGACCTTGAGGAGAGGGGTGCCTTGCGGCGCTGACTGTTGACCGATGCAGGGAGGAACGCCGGTTGTCAGTCAAGTAGGTTCATATGGTGCGAATTTATAACAAAGGAAAGCTTACAAGTATTACGTGTATGAAATGTTGAGGTTGATTTTGAGGTGCGAGACAACCACTTTACGCACAATCATGTGAGAGCACGATAAGGCGTTTAGATAAGGCGCGGCAACCTGCGCGTCTCATCCTCACTTCATGACAACAACGATGGATTGGAGAGCCTACTTCACTTAAAAAGAAATGTGCTGCCAAATCGACCTTATACCTATCTAAGCTCGACTCGACCACAATCTCGACTCCTTATTGAAGCTTTTTGCTTCGCGCAATGTGGTCCAAACCATTCAAACCACCTTCCATGATAGGACGCACACCCGGCCGCCCAGAGCCAATTCCAATAGTAGATGACGGAATCGTCATCTCAGCCACTCCCAGCCCACAGGGCAGCCCCAAAGTCACCAAATCAGCGCTATCTGTGAGGCCAATGCCGCAAGACAACTCCGATATTATTGAAGACAGCGACGAGGAGGCGGATAAGAGCAAGTGGCAGAAGAAGAGAAAACTCCTCTATGTCGACATACCGCCGCCGAGAGACGAGAACGGGTTACTGGCACACGAGAAAGGGAATTTGGGGTTGTTGCGGAGTAGGCAGAGGGTTCAGGCGCCTATGAAGCCTTTGGTGTCGAAGGTGGATCTGGCGGCAAGGATGGAGCAGAAGGAGGAAGTGAAGACACAAGGGCCCGAGGGGTACTTTAGGGTCATGTGGAGGAAGTATACGACTAAGAAACATAAGACGTGGGATGATGATGGGTTTTTGGTGCTGAGGAATGGGGTGGCGCAATTGATTGGGAGTGGTGGGAAGGAGATGGGAAAGACGTCTTGCAAGGATGCCCTTCTACCTGGCAGTCAATTGGGCATTGGTGGTAAGGAGGTCGAGGTCGATGATATTATGGCAAAGTCCGAGTTTATGTCGGGAAAGTGCTTCTTGAATGGAGGCGCACCCAAACCGCCACCGACGATGCCTTCGACAAGAGCAGCTCCCATGGCGCTTCTAGCCCCGAAGTCTTTCAAGCGACCAGCAAGCGCACTCGGCTCGCCTTTCAAGCGGCCGAAGATGAATGGCGAGCAGGACGATGCGGGGGACGATATTGCGCCAACCAGTTTCTATGGCTCGAAACCTCAAGCATCTCTAAACCAAAAGTTCAAGACACCAGTGGTGGGCTCAACTGTCGTTCCGAAAGCACAAGCTGGATTTGTGACACCCAAACACGACCCATATGCTTATGATGCCCTTGTCATGAAACGCCCACTAGATTGTCCAAAGGGGAAGCAGATCGTGGATGTTGTGGTTGATCCTTTACTGTCCAAGAAGCTTCGGCCTCATCAGAGAGAAGGCGTGAAGTTTCTGTATGAATGTGTTATGAGTTTGCGTGACTATGGAGGCCAAGGTGCTCTTTTGGCTGATGATATGGGCCTTGGGAAAACTTTTCAGACAATTGCTTTGATCTGGACACTGCTGAAGCAGAATCCTATACACAAAGTTGGGGATATTCCATCTGCATCGGTTATACAGAAGGTGCTTATTGTTTGTCCGGTCACACTGATTGAGAATTGGCAGAAAGAGTTTAGGTCATGGCTTGGGAAGGAGAGAATCGGAGTGCTGGTTGCGGATACGAAGACACGTTTGACGGATTTTACGCATGGCAGGAGTTATAGTGTCATGATCGTCGGCTATGAAAGAGTCAGAACCATTGCTGAAGAGCTCGACAAAGGTGGCGGTATCGACCTTGTTATTGCGGACGAAGGCCACAGGCTGAAGACTGAGAAGAATAAGTCGGCACAAGCGATCAGAGGTTTGAGGACCGAGAGGAAGATTGTCTTGTCTGGCACGCCACTACAGAACGATCTAACGGAATTTTTCGTTATGGTCGACTTCATTAATCCAGGCCTGCTCGGCTCAGCGAACAGTTTCAAGAAGAACTTTGAGAATCCCATCCTAAAGAGTAGACAGCCTAATGCGAGCGAGAAGGACAAGGAGCTTGGAGAGGCAAGGCAAGCAGAGTTGAGCGAGCTGACGAGCCAGTTCATTCTCAGAAGAACTGCGGATGTGCAAGCCAAGTATCTGCCGCCGAAGACTGAGATCATTCTCTTCTGCCAGCCTACAACTGTCCAGGCAGAGATCTATCAGCAGATCCTCGAATCCCCAGCTTGCGCTAGCGCTTTAAGCGGGGCTTATAAGGCTGCTCAAGCGCTTTCGCTTATCACCACTCTTAGGAAAGTGTGCAACTCTCCTCGCTTACTTCTGCCCACGGAGGTTAAAGCAAAGGCTAAGGCCAAGAGCGATGATGACGACTTTGGTGCTGCTCCAGATGTCATGGATTACATCTCGCAAGACAAGCTGCGTGCTAGTATGCTCTCTACCAGTACAAAGATGCGTGTGCTTGATGCACTTCTCAAGCACCTCTCAGACGACACGGACGAGAAGGTGGTGATAGTATCCAATTTCACTGCTACCCTCAACATCCTAGGCTCCCATCTGGCAGGCTTAGGCCTTAATTTTCTTCGCCTAGATGGCGACGTTCCCACGAATCGTCGTCAAGATATTGTCAACGAATTTAATAAGTCATCACCGCGCAAGAACTTCGCATTGCTCCTCTCCGCCAAGGCAGGTGGCGTAGGACTAAACCTCATCGGAGCCTCTCGCCTAGTCCTGTTCGACGTGGACTGGAATCCAGCCACGGATCAGCAAGCCATGGCCCGTGTACATCGTCCCGGCCAAACCAGACCATGCTTCATCTATCGCTTCCTTTTGGCTGGCGGAATGGACGAGAAGATCTTCCAGCGCCAAATCACAAAGTCAGGATTGGCTGATGCTATTGTCGATCAGAAGAAGACAGCTAGTGCGTTTACGCAAGAAGATCTGAGAGACCTGTTCACGCTTGAGGTTGGTACGGGGTGTAAGACGCATGTCCTGATGGGTTGTGATTGCGGAGGCACATCTGCACCTATGTTTGCACCGGAACCAGAGGTCAAAGAGGAGAAGCAAAGTCCTGTCGTTATCGAGTCGTCCCCGCCACCACCCAATTCTATCAGTGAAGAAGACTCCGACGACGACCTGCCAGTCAACCCTTCGACGCGACGTCGTAAGCCGACAGGTCCGATCATCCCACCAGGGAAGGCGCATCTATTTGCGTTCCTTAAGACTGCGTCGGCGAACGACTGGAACCCTGAGATGTCTGCTGAGGCTGCGAAGAGAGCAGAGGCGAATAAGGGGAAGATGGATGCGTTGATGAAGTATGAACATGTTGATTGTGGGGTGTTTGGGGACAAGCAGGATGTGTTCGGGTTCAAGCATGATCATGTTAAGAAGGCGGAGGCGAGGTTAGGTGATAGCATACTGACGGAGGTGCTGGGGACGAAGGGTGTGAAGGTTAACTGGCTCTTTGTGAACAAGAGCGGGTTGCCTACTGAGGGTGGCGAGAAGTGAGCACCTGGAGCAAGGGAGTTATGGTTTGTTGGCATCAAAGGTGCTTGCGCGGAGTCCTGGGGCGGCGCAATGAGGGCGTGGCCAGATTTACATGATTTGCTAGATGTGGAACAATGGGATAGTTTTAGCGCACAACTGTAAAAGGAACACTACGGTTGTTTTTGCTGATTGATATAGACGAAAGATACCATGAAAGGAATACTAGATACAATAGAACGATGTTCGAAGTAGCCATCCCTGCTTTCTTCCTCTCACCCAAAAGTCCCAAAATCCCCACATAGGAAGGCAAGACCACTGCAGCCCTGCGTTCCATCCTTTTTACAAACTATATAGTTTATATAACATTCCAAATTACCATAATCGTCATCCGGTATGGTGTAACGGTTAGCATATGCCGCTTTCACCGGCAATATCCGGGTTCGATTCCCGGTACCGGAATTATTATTTTGCCTTTGGGCAGGGGTTCGCTGCTTCCTCCTTCGTCCTTGAGGAAGGACGGAGGGATGAAAGGCATTGGGGTTATGGGCATGGCGAGAGGGAAGGATGCAAGGGGCCAGCCTCGTGAAGTCCCGTCGACTTCCTGCCGTGCGCTTTTGATGGCAACTTTAGCCCCGAAAGACTCTTCCCCATTCTGTCTTGATTTCATATATCCTGCTACATCCTCGTAAAAGGATTACATCCCTTGTCCACCTGCTCCATTCCTCGTGGCATACATTTTTCCAACCTTCTCAATTCTCTGTTCAACCTGTTTCAACTCTCCCTGAAGTGCCCAAACCAATGTCAGCTTAGACTCCGCCAGTCCCTCCTCATCTCGCCAACACCCCATTTCCCACCACCATCGCAAAGAAACATAACATACCTCCTCCCTCCCCATCTCCACCCCCGTCCCCCTCAACTCCTCACCGCTCAACCTAGTTCCATGAACAACTCCCTAATCTCTCTTGCCCTGCTGGACATGCTGTCATGCCCTTTATGCATCTCCTCATTTCACACCGCTTTTGCGACTCGCTTCCCCATTCCGATTACCAAGGCCTGAGGTTCCCGAGGAGCCCAAATGGGTTCCCGAGGCGGTCCACCCCCCTGCTCTTGGCCCATCCACCTTTTAACCTATAGATTTTTGGTTCTCCGTTGTAAAGGTACCGGTACCTCTGTACCCTTGTCGTCTTTGATAAACTGCTCTCCGCATTCTCTTAGCACCTCTTCGTTCCCCTCCCTTACCTTTTCTTGTGCCTCGTACCCCAGTGCCCCAGCACTTCCCAAGCCATCTTTCCCGGCTCCCTCCTCACCCCCTTTCTTGTCCCTTTCCTCGTCCGCTTCCACGTTTCCCCCCTCTCCTTTCTGTTACCATACCACGCGGGCCTTGCAGGCGCGGCTGGTTGCTGCGGGACTGGTTGGCTGCTATAAGGATGAGCCCTGGTGTACGTAAAATCCCTTATTTAAATCCAAGCTTCTACGCCTAAAATACCTTTTGAGGACACCTTGGGTTCGGGGGCCTGAGAGTCTTGGTCTGGGCCCTGCTGGAGGCCGTCGCGCGGACAGAGGTTGTGGGATGGGCTGTGGAGGCCGAGAAATGGGTTGTGGGCGGAGAGAACCTGTGGCTCCTGTGGATGACATTGATGGTGGTGGTTGTGGAGGTTGGTTGGAAGGGCGGAAGGAATGGGCTGTGGGGTTCATTTTGGCTTGCGCTGTGAGTAAAGAGATGAAGTGGATAGAGGGCCGTCAGTAAGGTTGTGGGCAGAGGTTGAAGATCGTGCGACGAAGGGGAGAGGGGGTGTGAGATTGGGAAAGAGAGGGTAATATTGCCAGCGGAACGATGACTGCTTCCTGTCCACTCATACCGTCGGACTCATGAGTGGCAAGAAACATGGACAAGCAGCTTGTGATCAGTGAAGTCCAGCGGTAGCAAATATGCCTAAAGTGTCTCAAGCTAAAGCTTTACCTAGGTCAAGGTCTATGATAGACAAACTCCTCTCCTTAGGATACAATATACGTGCTACTTAGTTGCTCAAACTCCTAATCATCACCCTGGTTAGTTATCTCAGAACGCCAAACATTTCCCTGACGCCACTACCCATTTCCGTCCTCCATAAGTCATCTCCTACAGTCTAACCCTGCATCAACCGCCTACTAACCCTCTGACTCCTCTTCCTTTTCTGCGGGACAACCGTCTCTGGCTTCTCCGCATCCTCACTCCCCCGCCCCGGCATCCCACTCCCCGGCACACCCGAGAAAACCAAACTATCCTCATCCACATCTGACAACTCACTCAAAGGCCCGCTGGACGCCCTCTCAAACCTCTCCAACCCACCCCTCAGCTCCTCAACGAAGTCATCTGTCACCCTCTCGTTGTTATTCACCGTCTCGGTATGGCTGGTTCTTCGACTGTCAGAAATTGGAGTAACGCTCATGTCTCGGTGAAGGTTCTGATGTTCCGGCCTCATCGATCGCGTCCCATAACTATGTGTTGGCAAGTCTGATTGAGGCAGATTGAGGCGCACGGTTTCGGCTTCGCTTACAGGGAGTTCGGAGAGCTCAGATGTTGGTTGCGGCTCATTTTCTTCGCCGCCACGCTCAGTGATGGAAGGTGCTTGTGTGGGGGAAGGCCAAGGAAGTTCTGGCTCAGTATCCTGCTCTGGGATAACTTGCGACTGCTCACGTGCTGTGGTGTAGTCCGTTTCTTGCTGCAAATCGGCTTCTAAGTGATGCTGGATTTGCGAGGGCTCGTCGAGACGCATGGTATCATCCTCTTCATCATCCTCCTCAAGGGTACTCAGTTGTGGTGGCTCGGGTGGGGGACTGGATTCTATCTCTGTGTTTCGTGCTTGCGATTGTAGTCTGGCTTGCTGCGGACTTTCCTTCCGCTTCCTCAAACTCGCTTTCTCCTTCTCCTCCTCACGGCTTCGCCTCAACTTCTGCGGCGAGGCTCTAGTCGAGGCGCCAGCCGAGGGTTTAGACGGAGACAGACGCGGTAAGGTACGAGCTGGCGACGTGTGAGTCTTAAACGGGTTGTTCGGCGAGACAAGAGCCACTATTAGTGATTGCATAAGCAGATCTTGAAGTACTGGCTCAGACGTTGGTGTCTTGTTTGCGAAGCGTTCTGTCCGAGGGTCGTATTGTGCTTCTTGAAGATACCAAGGGAGGCCGCCGACTTTGAGGAAGGCGCCTGCTGCTGAGAGTGGGGGTTTCTGGGTTGCTCCTGCAGAGCTAAAGGCGTTTGGGTCGGTTGCAGGAGCGGTGGGTTGGGTGGTGCCGTTGCTGAGAGGTGGCGGTGTCATTGGAGGCAGGATTGCTGCTGACTGACTGTCAGCCCTTGGTGCCGCAACACGGTCAACACCTCCATTTGCTTGTGCAGTTGGCTCTGCCTTGACTGCCGTGTCGAATGAGATTGCCGTGGCAGCACGAGAGGTTGACGGGATAGGCGTAAAAATGTCATCCTCCTCGATCTCCTCGCCCTCTGCATCCTCATCCCCCATCTCAATATCCATGTTTGCTTCCGCAGGCGATGGCTGCCGAGCGGTCTTAGCAGGCGAAGCAGCTCTCTCAACTACAGGCGTCGGCTGCCTAACAGGTAATCTCCTAACTGTGCCTGGTGGCAGAATCGGTGGAGGTGGGACACGAGGGATCTCGATTCCGGCGATGTCAAGCCCGAGGTCTTCACTCTCCTTCCTCCTCGGTCCCATAACCTTCTCCGGATCAACGTCCGTACATCTCTCCATCTCAGCCTCCATGTGTCCAATCATCTTCCCCCTCTCCTCCTCACTCGTTTGGCAAATATCCGCTTCTGCTCTAATAGCCCCTTCGAGGAGTGGTTGGAGAGCCTTGATTATCCTTTTAGCGAGCTTTTTGCGCTCTCTGATCTCGATAAGGGCCGATTTTTGTGCGTTGTTGTAGTCTTCTGTTGGAGCCAGCTCGTCAGGGAGGGTCGCTGCCACGGCAGTCAATCCGTCCTTGAAGACACTTGCCAGGTCTGTAGCGAACTCTGTGGCGACGGTGTAGTACCTCTTGTCGACGAGCTGCTTCATCTGCCCCAAACCGGAGAAGAAGGATTTGCCCTTGTCCATATCGATTGCCTTCTGAACGATGGCTGGTAAGAGTTTGGCGACTGGGAAGTAGGTCAGGTCGATGGCTTCCTTCTCTTCGATAGCCAGTTTCAGCTTCGCTTCTTCGCGCTTAACGGCGAGTTCGCTCAGGACTTTCAGGCGCTCCATGTCTTCGACAAGTAGAGCCACGAACTCCCTCTTCTTCTGTAGCTTTTCGAGGCCAGGTTGACCCATAGCCGCGAAGTTTCTGCGGGTGATCTCCATACTGCTAAACGGCTCCATAGGCATTTGCAACCTCTTCAACAGCGCCGCACCACGTCTCGACTCCCGCTTAAGCGTCCAGTATTTACACGCCGCAGCAACCCAATCTCTCCTCTTCGTCAAAGTATTGAACCTTGACAAACTCTTATCAATAACATCAAAGACATACGCCGGTATAATCGGCGCACCAGAGGGCAACTTCCACATATTCTTCGGCATCGGCTCCTCCTTCTTTTTTCTCCCCAAACTGAAACTCAGTCGATGTCCACTTGGCCGTCTCTCACCAGCCGGTATATCAGACCCCTGATTCGGTTGCGCCGCAGCAATTGCTAGGGCTGCTTGTTGAGAATCAGCCCATATCCGCCCCTTCATAGTCTGTCTGTAGAAATTCTTCGCCTCCCTGATCGCCTGCGGGACGTCATTGGCAGTGTTATGCTCAGCCGGCCCATGCGCGTCGCAGTATGCATGCATCGGACCCGAATTCTCCAACTCTATCAAGACACCGTGCTCGTTCTTCATCTTCAGATGGAGTCTGGCTCTGCGCGCACAAGTGACGTGGAAGGCTTTGAAGCAGGATTTATTACTGCATTGCACACACGCGCCCATTTCCTGAGAACAGATATAGCAGACCAGTTTCCAGCGCTGGCGAGGCACCTTCTCAACATCCATTACTGGCTCCATGAATATGTGGTTCCCCAGCGACACTTCAGGGATCCACATAGCACAAAGTAAATGGGCCCAGCGACTCGAATTCGTCTGTTTGAAGCCCCCGTCAGTGTTGGGACAGAATATGCATGTCGGGATACCGCGACCGATGAGCTGGCATTTGCGGCACAGCCATTGCCCTTCTGGGATAAAGGGGACGCCGTAACATTCTTGATGCACGGCGAGGTCGCAGCCGTCGCAGAAAACGATGGCGTTTGTGTTTTCGCAGTCGCCGTCGTCGCATATTGCGCATTTGCTGTCTTGCTCTTCGCCTGCTTGTGGTTCACCATTGACTGCTGCTGCTGAGTTCGATCGTGGACGATGGGTTTGTGGTGGTTTAGGATTTGGTTTTGGTATCCGCTTCTCTAAGGCGTGCCACTCCTTCTCGATCTTAGTAATTGTCATCTCAAAGAACTCGTGGGAGATGTCGTCCAGGCCTGCTGGTTTGCGGTGCTCGGCGTTGTACATTTTGAGCCAGTGGTCGTCTTGCTCGTCCAGATCGTACTCTACGCGGCCTATGCTTCCGGCGGTTTGGCCTGATGTGTTCTCGCTGCTCTTCACTGGTACGTCAAGGTCGCCTTCGAGATATGAGTCGCTCTGCTTGATCAGAGCGTCTGGGCGTACCCAGAGATCTGTATCCTGGTAGCCGACGTGCGCCATGCTCTGCCCGAGTGGCTTGGCCATAGCTTCGAACTTGGCAAATGTGTTCACCTTTCGAAAGCTTGGTTGTGGTAGCGTGAGCTTCTCCTTCGCATTTTGGTTCTGTAATGGTGCAATCCTCGGTGTCACCAGCGGTGCGGAGCCGTTTGTGAGTCCCACTCTGCTGGCCCATGAGGTCTCTCTGGGCGGTCTCCCAGGTCTCCTCTTCGCTGATTTAGGTGTACCAGGTACCGAGTTCTGTCTCGATAATATGCCATTCACTCCAGTTGCAGGTGTCACTGCACGATTTATCCCATTCACGCCCCCCTCCTCCGCCTCCAGCGACGCATCCTGTGTCGCCGGGACCCCATCCACCTCACGCGCCGTAAACACAGGCAGTTTCGCATCAATATTCAGATCATGATGGAACTCCTCCCACCCACGCTCCTCTCTCGGTTTATAGCCATCATTCTGCTGGACGGCCGACACGGCCTGGTGCGCCGTGAAGCTCATATGAAGTTGTCCCGAATTCCTCGGCAGGATCGTTCTCGTTCTTGTGCTTGCGCGCTCTGTGCGCCTTGGGTATATGATGGGAACAACACCTCTCTCTGCGTTCTCGCGACCAACGCGGCCTCGTGGTCCAGTGTAGTTGTAGCCGCCCGGTCCTGTCCCTCCTACGGGTTCCTCGTTGCCGTCGCCGTCTACGTATCTGCCGCCTCCACCTGGGCCGCCAGGTATGTATCTCCTCTTCTTTTTGGGACTGGTGTTGGGTGTTTGTGATTTCGAGGAATTGGTTATCGCGTTCAGTACAGTTGTTGCGGTTGAGCCTCGCGGCGAGGCTGTCTCTTGGTGATCGTTTGAATGTCCGGCTGACCGGCCGCTAGCTCGCTTGTGTGGGGACATTTTGATCGGTGTCATGATTGAAAGCATCGGGGCTGTCGGCGATTCTGACAGCGGACGGCGGGTATCCGGCGCGCGTCAAAGGCTTGGTCGCGACGGTGGTGCGGAACTGCTCGGCGCAATAATGCACTGTTTATATGGTCGCCTTTACAGGCCAGGTTTCACATAAGATAGAATGGGATCATAAATGAAGATGTGTATGAGGAAGGCACACGATGGTTTGTTGCGATATGTTGTCTACTTCAAGGAGTTCGCGATTGTCGCGTCTAATGGGCCCAGCGTTGGGATATGGTCCGTGCACCATGCATCGTAATTGTTTTGAGCTTAGATTGCGGCTCCCTGCAGCCGCTACTTCATGTACCAAACAACCTTCTTTTGACGACGCATTGAAGAGCTCATTAGCAACACAAAAATCGAACAGTGTCCAAGGACAGGTTTAAAAGTTTTCCGGTATACGAAACTGGGTGTTCCATATCCTTGATCTAGTTCATTGAAGTAGCTGAGTGATGTCAACTAGTTCATCACGATTCTCCGGCCTTTTTATCCCATATCACTAGCGCATCATATGCAGTTTCTGAATCATACGAGTTTCTGCATCTTGATTTTACATGGCGAGTTTGGTGCTAGCACGCAAAGATCCAGTTTCTTTCCATAATCAGTACTAGACGCAGAATGGTCAATGCCTCATGCTTCTCTAGAATCATTTCTCTAGCTCGCATCAGTTCAAAATTGTATACCCTCCCTTAATCTTCTGCGATTTATTCCCTCTCCTGCTTCTTTGCACGATCTTCGTTGTTGTCCTTCACCTCAGAAGTTTCCCTAGAAGCTCACCCTCAGTTAGTGTTGTAACTGGTGTTTTCGTAACTCATTTATTTTTCTACAGTTTACTATCTACGGGGGACCGCCCCGTTTTTATGGAGGTCGCATAAACAATGGAAGCGTCTAGCTAGCCTAGACGCTTTGCTAGGCAACCAACCGCAGCCCCTTTGTTCTTCTATTTCTAGAAGAGCCTAGGACGCCCATCATCCTCAACAGTTAGTCCCTTGCCGGGAGTACGCCCTTGTGGAACGAGATTGTGGGGATATGTACTCAATACGTCCTTGGGAAAGAGTGTGGTAATGAGGCGGTTGATGTGACGGAGGCGAGAGGGCCTTGGCCATGCCTGAGTCCCAGTTTGAGGCGTAGTGTCAAAGTATGCCATCCTGGTTGGTGGTTGGGGGTTGAGGTAGTGAATTGCGAAGGTGTGGAAGATGGGAGTTGTTGGCGATAACAGATTGGGTGCACGGGACTTCGCTACATTTAACGTCTTTTCTATGGCGTTGATTCTGACTAGTTTTGATCGTTGCCGCTAACAAGAATTAAATCGATCGGTTAAACATCGGTGTCGACTACATCATATCGCACCGCTGATACCTTCAAAAGTTCTACCAATATAAATTGCAGGAAGACAACCTGTGGTAAGTTGACGATGTGTCCGAGCAGGGATGGGAAAAATTGAGATCGGAATCTGACGGATCGGCGTTGCACGAGAGTAGCCAACTACTCGAGCCGGGGGAAGTAGTCTACTCCTCCTTACGCTACTCTCGCAAAAATGGGTATTCTCTTACGCTACTCCCCAACGCATGAGTACTGCGGAGTAGTGCCAAGAGCCACTACTTGCTTTCTTACAGGCAATTGAAGCATCCAAAATGGGGGCTTAGCAGGTGGCTCTTGACAGCCACTTTAAACAATGATTTTAGCCAATTCTGCTGCAACTCACAAATCATCAGCAAAATCACGAGTATGCAATATTTCATAGAAATAAATCGTGCTGGCCAATAAATAGTATTCGACATTCACGCTATCGTTAATAAGCGAGCACAAACCAGTTCTCCAATCTCCGCATCATCATGTCCAAGCAGTTATCACGTCGAAGTAGCGAGCTCAACCGCCAGCAACGGGCACCCAACTACCTATTTTCCTCCTCCTCTTCATCTCCAATTTATGGACCCATTAAGTCTTCGGCTTTACGTACTTCGTGGAAACTCATGTCCATAGGCGGCCCCTACTTCGAGATGTCGACATCTGTGGCTTTGTGTCTTTTAGTCCTTTTCATCCTGCTTTGCAAACCTTTCCACCTTGGGGTACTGGCAGGCTTGTTTTTCTCTCCCTCTCCTTTTCTGTGGATGTTTCTGAGCAGATCCAGGAACCCAACCAATCACGACTCTCGTACCCAAGGTACTTGAGTCATCTCAAAGGAGTTTAAGAAGACCGGCCCTATATGACTGGCCGCAGCCAGCTATCATTATAGGACTTGCTGCGAGTCGTCGCCTGGGAGGGTGGTGGGTTCTGGATTGTTTTCCATTTTGTTGTTGTCCTCATCTTGCGTGATGTTCATGGTAAGTGATTGATCGGATGGCGAGGGTGGACTGGTTGATGATCCGGACGAGATATTATTAGTATTGCTGGAATCGATTGTGATGAAGTAGTGCGAATTGCATTATAAACGATGTGCCGGGCCCGTTAGTTGCTAGGAACTGTTGCATATGAGGGAAAAGTCGTTACTGATTATCATTTTGATGGTTGTTTGAGCGTGCTAATCCGAGCCTCTGAAGGACCCGAGAAGAGACGCGGATGGAGCATGGTTCGTAACGCCAGGCGTCGGGAGCCTTGATGACAACGAGGACGATGATTGCGTGGAAAGTATCGCGTGTTGACTCAAAGGACTCCAAGCGTCTGCGGTCAAGAGCCTAAGCTGAAGTTCGCCTTCATGCTGGAACCATTCTTCTGCGTGTGTTTTGTCTTCCTTTCAAAGTTTTCAACTCCTTATGGTGTTTGGTGTTTGATAGATGCGATGAAAAGACTCAGATCTTCAAGGATCGACATAATCGAGTCCACCGAAGAGTGAGTAGACAACCTCGAGCATATTCTCACAGAGACTCACATCATCGTTGCTCTCCCCTCCAAACAACCGCTGATGCTCTTCCGCCTCCCGCCGCTCAATCTCCTTTATCCTCTCTTGCCTGATCAACGCAGCTCTAGTCTCAGCTTCGCGAGCTTTCCACGCCTTCCAATTGCGTTCGTAGTGATTGGCGTGACTATGACTATGATGTTGCCGAGGCCTTGACTGATGGGGAGCTTCGGACGGCAGGATAAAAGAGCTGTCAACAGCGAGACTCATGCCCTCCGCCATCTCGGCAGCAAGAGCATGGCGCTTCCTCGCTCCAGGACGCTCACGACGGCGCGTTTTGCGGGGTGGTGGGTGGGGTATGAGGACCATGATTGTGGAGGTGGTATTGTTCATTCAAAGTCAACTTCTAAGTGGGTTGATTGAGGGGACTTGCGACAAGTGGAGAAGCAAGAAGAGGAACACAACAAGAGGAGATATACAGGCCTTATATGTTTTGGTGTAGGGATGAGTAATATGCTAAATCGAGACCCTAGCGGGAGGATGAGTCCTCGGACGGTGTTGCCAAGAAGAATGGTGATGCTGATTGGTGGAAAGTGAGGTCTGTTTGAGTCACAAGCGTCGTGTAATCCTTGCTGCCTCCCTCAGCCACGATTTTGGCTAGGCAGATTGGCTAGACTCGGGGCGGATTATCAATTTTCTGCAGATGTAGGGGAATTTTTTATCTAGTGGGTGGGGAGTTAACGAATGAAGATTGTTGCTTATGTATCACATAGGCAGATGGTTTGAGTTGACAGCTATCACTGGTTCGTGCTTTGAAGTTCGTGCTTTGAAGTTGAAAGCTGAAAGTTGCAGCCAAGGTCTTGCTGCACAATGTGCGGCCAAAAGTGCTGCCACAAATGTGGCTGAGTGGTCCGGCTCAGCCACAGCTGCTGGGAATCAAAGATAATCCGCTGTCCCCGCAAAAGCTGCAGCACTACCACCTTTTAGTGAGCGGTCAGACGATTTGACGGCAAAATTAAAATTCATAGCGTCCTGTCAGTGAATTTCCCGCGACGACATCAACAAGGCAGTACGGTTTTCATGCGGGCCATATAACATCTCCAAAGCAAGCCTACCAGGCAAAATTATACATAAGAATGGCGACTTCTCTCGCGGCGCAGTTGTCGAAGATCGCCACCAATTCGACAAAATCCCTCGACTTAAAGGCGCAAAAGGCGGCGCACTCAAACTCCATTATCTTCGAACCACGAGTTGCGGCGTCGCAGAGCTTCGATACTTTATATACCCTTTGCCATGAGGGCTTTCAAGAGTTATGTCTGCTGGATGGCAGATTTGCCGAATTTCAGAGGAATTTGTTCTCGGAACAGAGCCAGAGTCAGGATAGGACGATGATGACCATGGATGAGAATAAAGCGCTGGACGAGAAGCTTGAGGCGTTCTTGGGTCTTGTTGGTGGACGTTTGAGGTTAAATCCAGCTATAAAGGCAGTTGAGTGGCTTATAAGGCGGTTCAGGTACGGATCCATCATACTTCGAGGAGAAGAACGAAGTGCTAACCGATTGCGACAGAATACACGAGTACAACACCGCATTCCTCCTCACCACTTTCCTCCCATACCATACCCTGCCAGTATTTGCGACCCTTCTTTCCATCCTTCCAGCGAACCTTCCAAACCAATATCGCTTTCTCCACCCATATATCCGCTCCTTGACCCAGCCACCACGCAACGCCATCGTCTTCGCAGCGACAAACGAGTCATCCTTCGCCACATTGCTCAACTCTTATGTCATCACGATCTGCAATGCGCGCCATAATTACCCGGCCCTCACTTCTTTCTGGGCTACCGTTACGACCGAGGCTGTCAGTGCCATGTTGGACAAGGCAAGATCTGGACGCCAGACTATTCAGGCTGAGAAGCAGGAGGAGATTATCCTTCGTCTGATGCCGACGTTGAACGAGGGCATTGCTATGCGCAAGGCGCCAGAGTTGAGAGTCGGATGCTATATGCTGCTCACGGTTATGGCATCGAAGGGTGGATTGAATGATAAACTGTTGACGGCCATGATGGAGGCTGTTGTTATGGGGTGGACTGCCGACACCTTTGTTCCAGGATTGATCACTTTGACTATCCTTGCTCAGCAGAGAGGAGCCAAGCAGGTTACCAGGCGCATTATCAAGGAGTTGTTGAAGATTGAGGATTTGATCGACCTGTTGGTGCAGATCAACAAGCAGCACCGAATCGATAAGTTCGCCAACGGCATTGTTCTTGCTCTTACCGACAGACTCGGCAGGACTGGCGATGCCAGCACTCTCCCAGTGATTGAGCAGATTCTTCAGCAGGAGCTTGTCAGCGAACAGCAGATGAAGGTTACTGTTAAGGGATTGATGTTGGTGGGATATACCTTGGATGACGAGAGAGATATCGATGGATCAGGACGTCGTAGCTTGGCTCAGACTCTGACCACCTTGGCAGAACACTCTGGAAAGGCTGGTCTTATCACTCGTGAGACATTCGAGAAGGAAAACATTGATATTGATGAGCTCGAGCTTAAGCTGCAGGCATCTGTCAAACCAAAGTTCATTCCAGCAACAGAGACTGAGGATGTTGATATGGACGCTGAGGATGATAGCGCCCCAGGTGTCGACTTCGCAATCCTTATGGCTGCAGTTCCAAAGCACACCGGCGAGGAGGTTTCTTTCTTGTCCCACAGCCCATCGACTTCTTTTGCCCAGCTCTTTGCCGCTTTCGTTAACTCTGTCGGCTCCAAGGAGAACATGGCTGCCTTCGACTCTGCTCTCGCTAGCAGAAGCGGCCTTCTCGAGTACATCTCTTTCTATATCAGAGTCTGGTCTGGGCCATTCCCAGTATTGGCCAGAAGCACCGCCCTCCAGATTACTTCTCACAAGTTGAGCACCCTGGACGACAAGTCTGTTGACTACCAGGCTTTGATTTCATTCATTGTTTCTGCCCTTGCCGATCCAGCAACTAAGGTCCGCAGATCTGCTGCTGAGCTTGCTGTTCGTTTGTCCCAGCTCTACCCAGCTGATGCAGAGCTCAAGAAGTCCAAGGCCAAGCCATTCGCCGCATCCACCATCTACGGAGCCGGAAAGACCTCCGACGATGTCTCCTGGTTGTTTGTTGAGCAGGCTGCTAGATTCCTCCGCGATATCATTTGCCCAGGACTCGAGGAGTGCATCATTGACAAGCAGCACATTGCTGCCATCATTGAGAAGAACTTGAATGCGCCAGCAGCATCAAACTCCCCAAAGAGGAACAAGGTCGCAGCACCATCGCAGTCGCTCCGTCTCGCTATCATGACTTCCTTGGCCAGTCATGTCATTCAGATGCCATCTTACATTGTTAAGCTCAGACTTCTGGCTGCCCTCAATAAGGTTCGCGCTGTCCACACCACCACCAGGACCGCTGTTCTCTTGCCACTTCTTAATGGGTGGGCTTCCCTTACTCAGGAGGCTGCCTTGCAGACTTGCCAGGCTGAACAGGTCGATATCGCCGACTACGACAACCAGGTTGTGGCCGTTGTTGTGCCAAACGACGTTCAGGGCTTCGATGCCCTTGCTGCTATTGCCACTGGCAAGGCCGCTGCCGGTGGAGCTACGCTTGAGGCTGCTGTCTTCCGCCGCTTCCGCGATATTTGGCCAGCACTTAAGGGCGATGTCAGACTTAGTACTGCTCAGCTCATGCTGGATCTTTCCCAGTGGCCAGCTGGAGAGTCCGGACCAAGCGAGTTTGCTCAGGGCGAGGCCATGGAGCTTCTCCGTAGCGTCGATTTGACTACCGATATCCTCCTCTCGTTCTTGAATCAGCTTCCAACTGCTGCCAAGCTTGTCGATGCTGTTCCAGCTTCGAAGAGACGCCGTGTCAGCCACGGCGAGGTTGCCAAGACACCAGTCACTGACTCGAACGAGTTGACTGCTGTGATCCAAAAGGTCACCTTTGTTCTCCAGCTTGTTGACAGTTCTGGGCCAGAGAGGCACACCGAGTTGCTTACCGGCCTCTTCAACGTGCTTTCTGAGCTCCAGCACTTCAAGACTCAGGTCGGATCCGAACTCGGATATCTTCAGGGTCTCGTCCTTAGCAGCTTGCTGTCTATCATGAAGACGCACAAGGCCAACCCATCTCTCAAGCTCGACCGCTCTGCCGTCCGTGCTGACTTGTTGGTTGACTGTGTCCAGAAGACCGCCTCCCCACAAGTCCAGAACGCAGCCCTCCTCCTTATCGCCTCCCTTGCCGATACTGCACCAGAGCTCGTCTTGCACAGCGTCATGCCAATCTTTACTTTCATGGGCAGCTCCGTCCTTCGTCAGAACGATGAGTACTCTGCTCATGTCATTAAGCACACTATCTCAGAGGTCATTCCACCACTTGTCGCTTCTCTCCGCCAGGCCAAGAGCGATCCAGTTACTGGTGCTTCGGAACTGTTATTGAGCTTCGTTGCGGCTTATGAGCATGTCCCAGCTCATCGTCGCATGGGCCTTTACACCTCTTTGGTTCAGACTCTCGGTGCTGAGGATTTCTTGTTTGCCGTTGAGGCTATGCTTGCCGACAAGTATGGTGTCACTGATAATATCCGTGACTTCACTGTTGACTTGGCTTCCGCTTTCTCGGTTGATGTCCAGCTCCAGTCGGCTATCAAGTATCTTGCCCTTACAGCTGATGCTTTATCCGTTAAGCCAAAGGCATCCACCATCCTCTTCAGCTCCCATGCCGCACCAGAGGCCAGCAGGACTGGCTTGACTCAGCTCACTCTCCTGCCAGCCCTGCTCTCTGAGCGCCGTCTCGTCGACCACACTGCCAAACTCCTCGAGCGCGACGGCATGGAAGCCTCCCGAGTGCGCGAGCTCTACTCCACCCTCCTCGAGAACCTGCTCACGCTTGCCGATAAAATCAAGGGTGACAAGAAGCTCCACGCCGCCTGCGGCAACGTCCTCGAGTCCATCCTCGGCTTATTGTCCACCTCCGAATTCGTCAAGTCGGTTGAAGGCCTTTTGCAGCGTCCGAACGAGGAGTTGCGTCGCAAGATCCTGCGCTCGTTGGAGGTCCGTGTTGACCAAGAGAAGGTCGGCAACGCATCTGCACGTGTCGCTATGCTGGGCTTCTTCCCGCAGCTGACTGCTATGATCCGCGAGTCGAACGATATGCTGTACAAGCACATCGCAGTGGCTTGTGTTGACAAGATCGCCGAGAAGTACGGAAAGAAGGATCTTGAGGGCGTCGCCGTCGCGGCCGAGACTATTGCGGGTGAAATGTGTCTTGGCCAAGACGATGAGAGGCTCCAGATTATGTCTCTTCTGTGCCTTGCTTCGCTCGTTGAGATTCTGCAGGAGGGTATCGTTGCTGTCCTGCCAATAGCCATTCCAGCTGCTCTGAAGTACATGGACGCTGCCGTCAAGCGTGGTTCTGAGGGCGAGAAGCTGCATAATGCTGGATACGCCTTCATCTCTGCCCTCGTCGAGCATCTGCCATACATGGTTTCGGGCAGCTATCTCGATCAGCTCTTGGTTATTTCGAACAAGTCTGCGGAGGCAGAGATGGATATCGAAGCCGATGAGTCGCGTATTGCCTGTTTGGATCTTGCGGCTAAGATGATCGAGGCCAAGGCTATGTTTGTCGCGCTGCAGAAGAACTTCTCTGTCGCGGCTTCAACCGGCACGATCGCTCTTCGCGAGTACTTGGATATGCTGTCCACGGCTATCGATAAGCACGCGAAGTCCGTGGTCACCAAGCACAGCCCAATCTTGAGCACTATCTTCCAAGCTGCTTTTGATCTCCGCCGCCAATGGAGCCTCAAGGCCAATATGGATGTCGAAGAGGAGGAAATCAACGAAATTGAATATATCGTCAACGACGTCGCAATCAAGATGATCTACAAGTTCAACGACAGCACATTCCGTCCTGTATTCGGCAAGCTGGTTGAGTGGGCCAGCACAGGGCTGCCTAAGAAGGATACGACCGGCCGTGTTCTGCGCCTCCAGTCCATATATTCTTTCATGGCTGTCTTCTTCTCGAACTTGAAGAGTATCGTTACGTCTTACGCTACGTATTTGACGGAGAATACGGTGGAGGTGTTGAAGGGTGTGGATGTTGGGGATGAAAAGAGTGTTGAGCTGTGGGCTAGGGTGCTGAGGACGCTGGTGGAGTGCTTTAAGCACGACCAGGACGACTTCTGGCAATCACCTTCCCACTTCGAGCCGTTGGCCGATGTTTTGATCTTCCAGTTCGCCCATGCTTCAACATTACCTCTGACTGAGACTTTGACCCCGGCCATCGTCGAGCTGGCAGCCGCGGCTGACTCAGCGGATCATCACAAGACGCTCAACAGTGCGATACTGAAGCAGCTGAGAAGCGAGAATCGCGATGTGAGACTTGCGGCTGTGATCACGCAGCAGAAGCTTACTGAGAGACTGGGTGAGGAGTGGTTGAGTCTCCTGCCGGAGATGTTGCCGTTTATTAGTGAGGCGCAGGAGGATGATGATGAGGGGGTGGAGAGGGAGACGCATAGGTGGATTGTGGGGATTGAGGGGGTGTTGGGAGAGTCACTGGATAGTATGTTGCAGTAGTTGTAACGGAGGGTGGATGGATGGAAGGGGGTAAGGATAGATATTGTGGCCATATGGTGCAAAAAGGTAGGGGTTGTAAGTTAACCAATTTATAAGTTTAAGTTTCCGCCCCTTGTATCTTGTGCTTGGAGTTTTGGCTTATTGATGACTGTCGTGATGCTCTTAAGTGTTGAGTCGCAAGGGTCTAAGGAGGGTCACTTAGGAAAACCGAGGTAAACCACCTTAGGGGTTCCCCTAGGCACGGTATAGTATATCCACCAATTTGATCGAAGTATATGTATGTTGTGTATCATTCCATTAGGCAACGCTATCTATGGGTATTTCCATTTCCCCAACGCCGTCGCTATGGAACTTGAAATGCCAGAGCTCTTTTGATTGTGCCGAGGAGACTCCACGCAGCTGTTAGCATTTATCCCTCTTAGTCGGGTGATTATGTACTTACTACATTCCCGGATTTAGTTCCCGAGCTGAGAGATGCGATATCTCAGTTTAGCGAGAATTGCAGCCTCTGTAACGGAGACCTGTCTTGCACCGACGATGTTGTTGAGAGCCTGGATGAAGGCCAAGCACTCGTTGATGGTGGCGATGCTGAGGATCTCCTGGTCGGTCAGGGAAAGTGGGCAACGGCCATTAACCACGCGAGCTGTGAGCTGTTAGTAACAGCCTCGAAAGCAGGAGATGAGAACTTACCAGCTGGTGGGGCCGCAGTGGTGATCACAGTGTCGTCGCTGCGAGCGCTTCCATCGCTGACAGCTGATCCGTCGCTGGTGCTAGAGCTGAAGCTGACAGAAGAGACATCGCTCATAATGGAGCCGTTGTCATTGATGACTGCGTCGTCGATGTCGCTCTGGATATAAACAGTGTCCTCGGCTCCAGTTGTGTCCTCGGTGACGACAGCCTCAGTGGCAGCAGTTCCCTCGTTGACAGCAGAGCTCTGCTGAGCGACTTGACAAGTGGTGCGGATGCCAACGAGGCAATTGGCGATCTTGGAACGGACGGCGCCCATTTTATAGATAGTGATTTGAAATTGTGACTGTGAACTCGTTAGTATGTTTGAGAATGGCTTCACAACTTATACTCACTGAGTTCTAGTGTTGGGTGAGAATGAGGGGGCGTACTAGAGTTCGTGGATGAAGATGTAAATGTGAAAAGTTGACAGAAGACGCGACAGACAGGACACACAGCTGGAAGCGGTGAAATAGGCGCAGCGTATCCGAGCCGAGTCAATTAAGAGGGGACATGGAGATAGCAAGTCGATGTGATGCCGCGATGGTTCACGCATGATGGGAGGATGCCTCTAAACCATGAATTGAACAATGTTTTGGGTACATCAGATCACTAAAGGTCCGCATCATCATGAAGTACAACATTGGAGATATCCTAGGAAGCATCATAATGAGAGTTGAGGAAATCGAGAGCAGAATGCGGTTGGGCGGAATTATATTCTTAAAGTGATAGAGCCAAAAGTCAAAGTCACGGTCACAGTCATACTCAAGAACCAAGAGCAGCGTAATCTACTTGGTCTTCCATCATCTGTGACATTCTACGTCTACTATACAGCAAACCAATACTTCAGGAAGAGGAGCAGCCGAGAGACTCGATGCTTCAACTACGGTACTGGTGCCTAAGACTAATCCTGACATCCGCTCACGAAGCACAGTGAGGTTACCAAGGAACCGGAGAGAATCAAGGAGGGCTTCTACCTTGGGTCGGGAAATTAAAAGGAGCAGAGGGTTGCTTGGCAGATAGACGCGGTTGTGCTGCATAATTAGTGCACCCCTGTCCATATTGTGGTCCCCAGCGCCCTTATGAGTTGGGCGTGTTGACACTACTTCATTAGGCAGTTCCTGGACTCAAGCTCAAGGTCAACATTCTGCTTGGCATGGCACAAAATCAACAAGCTCCGCTCCTCAACCACACCTTTCTTCTTCACACGAACAATTCGAAACCGAACAAGCTACGTACCCCTACTTTACTTTGTTCTCATTCCAATTCGCGGTGTCATCATGTGTCTTGCACGCTTGATCTGTACCGGTTGAATAACCGGGAGGCTCACGAGCTTACGGGGATTCATTGCCAGGTGGAGTTGGGCGCGAGATAGTATATCGTTGACGATGGCAGGATCCACGTTATCGGAGTCTGCCCGGATTGCAAGCGCAATGCGATTAGAGTTTCCGATGAGCAAATGGCTGAGGCTTATTACATGCACTATGATCCTCGTTGGGACCCCCCAGCGGCAAAGGAGTACTTGTTATAGTGTTTCGGATATGATATTCGCGTGCAGGAGGCCGAGGACCTGTAGTGGATTGATTATCGCGAGTTGGAGTGCAGGGCGATGGGGAGGGGAATCGAGGTGCCTTTCCATATCTTCTGTCGTTCTTACTATCAAGGTATCGTCCCTGAGAAAATGCGTCGTCTTGCGGCGATGAGAAACAGGAGGCGCGAAGCTCGCAGGCAGGCCGCAAGGGCTGCGCGTGCTGTTTCGCCGGCCGAGCTGGAACTCGCGCCCGGCTAGAAGCAAACATGATATTCCAGCGTGCCGAGGTTCGTATTCAACGTGGATCCCAGTTGTATCAGGAGCATCAGAACGCTCTCGAGCGCAATGAAGATGTTGCTTGTGCGGAGGATGCACCAGTGTTCCCAGGCAACTTAGGCTTCAATCCCTTTCGGTTTGAGAACCCTCAGACTGGTTAGAGCGGTCCTGAGCCATCAAGTGGCACAGTGTCCGTGTCCTTGGCCTTACTCACCCCCCTTGATCCACCGCTAATCAAAGTAAGGACATCTTGAGTCCTAGAGGTGAGCCGGTAGGTGGACATGGGGTTATATCAAATCATTAATTAGATTAGGTACCAATCGATAACTGTTCATTTCGTTCTGAAAATTGTGGTTGCACTCACATTGGATCGAGAACCTGCAACAGAATACCATCAGCAAATCCGTCATCATCGCCATCAACCCTTGCTTACCCGAATAGAACCCGCCATGAATTAAACATCTAGTACTATGCCACTTACCATGCGCCTGATGTCCATTCGGCATCGATGGCTGCCCAAAACTGGATCAGCACTTCTGTCGAACCATTTTCTTCGACGAGGGAGATGGTCGGTGCCGTCTTGCAACTACTTTCCAGCATCGAGAGACGATCATGTCAACTGCTTGACAGCCTGAAGCAAGAGAGTCACCGAGAGTGTTCAAACCCACCAGGGTGAGTTGCATCATGAGGTCCCGTCCAATCATGTCGGGCTGTCATTATGCATTCTCATACTGCTTGAAGACCAATATCTGTGCCCCCAGAACTGCTTCCATGCCACAGAGAAAGCAAAGAGCCAAGCAAATCCGTAACCAGCAGGATCGTCGCTCCCAGCTTCCCTGCCGTCGCCAGGTCCTCCACTATCATTGCTAGCATGCGCAGCCAGGACGACGTGCGATGGGCCCGATCCTACGATAAATGGATGCCACATACAACACTAGCGAAGCTGATACTTCGTGGGAACCACGCCGCAAGAGTACAGCCCATGCAGAGGATTACAGATGACGAATTACAGTCATCTGAAATTCGCTGTATCGGCTGTACCTTCGCGATATCGATACAGTGTCGAATTTGACAGCCACTTGCATGACATATTGACAGCCGGTGTCGAGTCGAAGATTTTGTGACGGATGCTGACACCTTTGATAAGCAAGCTATGTATGAGATGCCGCCTCAAGCACGGTATAGGTATCGTCGCCGTCATCATGCTGGTGCTTCTTCCTTCTACTGTTCGAGAACCCAGAGACCGATAACCTCGGCCCTAATCCGTCTCGCCAGGGTTCAAAAACCTGCCAACAGCACTATCAAAGGTATCAATACACCCTTCGTTGTAGCCATCAATTGGTGGGCTAACCACTTCGCAGATGTGACTCGATGTTACCCTGTCGAGTCGGTCGGACTTCAGAAGCCTGCCGTCTTCGGCTACAAAATGCAACCAAGTGAGAACAGAGCTTCAAACCCAATCTCCTAACCGGCATCATCGAATCGTGAGAGTGTTCCTCGATCTGTTCGCCATCTCGCATCAAAGCTTCAGCCTCAGCTCGAAAAATCCATACTGTCCATCCGTTCAGTCCTCAAGGCCAGCTCATTGTAAGTCTCCCCCATGCTGTAGCCTTTTATCCATTTTCATATTTGTTGACTGTATTGGGGATTTGGTGATAGTTGATGAAAGAAGAGAAGAGGGTGGTGTGTCGTGGAGCAAATTTGTGGGGTTGCGTATGGCAAGATGTTAAGCATATGTGATTCGTCAGTATTCAGCACTACTCCAGAAGCGTCGAATCCACGATGAGAAGAACAAAGAGCCATCGGGAACAGCAACCGAAGTCTTCATTCCATAATCAGCCAATAAGCGCTTCGCTAGAAATATATTCGATTCTATGTCTACGGTTCTCGCCCGATGCGTCGGCCGGTACAACATGAGGAGTGGATTAAGACATCCATAAGCTCCGAAGCCACGCTTCGAAGATTTATGCCATCAAATAACCAGTTATATAGCTGTGCATACCTGCGAGCACCGAGTAATATATCCTTCTGGGCGAAGTTTTAATCCTTCCTTTATCTCCACAACTTTAAATTCTCGTGCATACCTTGATACTAGGATCCGGAACCCTCACCTTTCAGAAAGTAGCACAACCGGTGTTAACCGGTTTCTAATCTCCGGGAATAGCGATCTGAGAAATGGATGACGGGCTTTCTGTTGGCTGTTGAGCCCTCAAGGTCACGGCCGCGGTGGCGTTGCTTCCTGGGCTACGAGGCGTTGATTGCTTTTACTGACCGCTTCATCGCGCGTCCTCACTCCCAACTACTTCTCATGACCTAAACCTCCAGGTTCCACAACAGCTTACTCAACGCTTTTTCACTTTCTAGCTATGTCCCAGCCACCACCAGCTAACCAACCAAACATGGCAAAACTCCGCCAAGACGTTTTGGAAGAGCTCAAAGCAGAAGTTCCCTCCGTCCGCCCTGAAATGGAAATTGTAATTGCCAATTTCGGCCTCAATAGCGAGCCGGAGAGTTTGAAAGAAGTGCATGAGGAGTTTATTGAGCTCTTGGTGAGATGCTTGGTGAGAAAGACGAAGATGTGTGACAACACTGGAGCGAGAATGCCATGCTCGCGAGCATGCTGCTGTTGCTCCTGTGCCGTCACAAATGGCATCTGGATTGTACTGTTTAAGGCGAGTGCAGGAGTGAGTGCTGAATCATCTTTGCGGCGGAGAAGCAAGACTCGGTAGGTGGACGTTAAAAGCACAGAAGGGTTCAGTTAACGCCCTTAGAGTGCCCAATAGACTCTGAAGCTGCTCATCCACTGACTCGTTAGGGGAACGCTTTTCATAGCTGATGACGTGTAAAGCCCTTTGAAACAATGCACGTCAGGCTTGCCGTGAAAACGGTATCTTTTGTGACCAACATTTAATATTGTTAGCTAAGCTTGTCAGCTGATTCTCGGGCGCTTTGGATCTCTGTAATACTGCAGGTGCTCCCGCACTTCTCTCAATCATCTCGCTGACTTTATCGTTGCTTAGCCCAGAGTTCACCAGAAAGCGGTCAAAATGAGGTTGAGGTGAGCGCAGATCATTGCCACGGTCCGCTAGTCAGGCACAATAGACAGCTGCAGCATATAAAGCCCGCTCCTTCCTAAACTCCAACCTTCCACTTAAATGGCAACTCAGCTTCCAAATAGCAACCACAGCACAACCCGCGTTCAACTCAAAGTTCAAACAAACCCCCAACATCAAGAAAAGAGACAACCAGCCACAATGGCAAACCTGATCACAGACTCCGACCCAACCCTCCCCCAAATGTTCGACGAACTCAAAATAGAAATCAAGGAAACCTACGCCTACCTGACTTGAGGCATGGGAAAGTTCATCCGAGAACAAGATGCGCTCATCGCAGCCTATGATGCTGCATGCACCTGCGATCCCTATTCTTCTGACTCTGGCTCCGACTCCGTTTCCGACTCCGTTTCCGACTCTGTTCATTCGTTCCTTGTCAAGGACGCCTCAAGTGCTATGGATCCCGACACCTCAACGTCGCCTCCACAGAAGGCCTCCAAAGACAAGGAGTCCACTGTCAAGAAGGCCTCCTTCGACACCTCCGCTTGTGCAGCCTCAAAAGACACCGACCTCTTAAAGCGCAACGAAACACTCGCTCACCGCCTCCGCACAACCGACCGCATCTACGGCAACCGGCTCGGCTACCTCTCAGGCCGCCACTCCGATAGACTCCGGGCTCATGACCCTCGACCCGCCCCGCTGTATAGCGCAAAAGAGATGACTGCAACGAGATCGAAGATAAATTGACGCAAATGAATGGGATGTCGGGGAATTTTGGGTTGTTGGTAGAGCAGATTGAGAGTTTGGGCCTCCGCCGGTGCCTCGGCTGCCGCCTCGGAGAAGGGGACGTGGGGGGAGTATGGAGATACAGTTATTAAGGAGCATGGGGAGCCGTGGTTTGTGAGTGGAGAAGGAGAGAAGATGGAGGTGATTCCGGGGTTTGTGGCTATGAAGGTTTTCTGGGAGAAGAGACGAACGGAGGCGGCGAGGACGAGGGTGCAATTTGCTGACGAGGGTGGTGGTGGAGATAATTGAGAGGCGTTGGCGGTGTGCGGCCTCTTTAGCGGATTGGCGAAACATGCAGCTTTCGAGATGCAAGAGCTTGGTGGACCGGGGTTGACTAGACTGTCATAGCGAACAACGTTGCTGTAAAGGAGGAAGTACGACGCCTGGCAGGAGTGACGGAGATGGATGCGTAGGGTTAGCGCTGGGACATTTGGGCTGTGGATGTGGCTTCGTCGGCAGGAACCTGGGCGGCGGCATTAGTGGAGAGGTGCGACATAGCTGTGGCAATCAATGATATAATTTGGAGCGTTGAGGGGAAGCTGCTCTAAATTTCGTGTCAACTCGTTAAGAATAAGATGGTTTGGTTGTAGAAGTCGGTATCATGCTGAAAGAGCGTAAGCTTGGCGCTTATCGCGGCTGACGTGCTCTCTCGTGTGGTACATGATGGTGGCTTTTCTGTGTTACAAAGGCTAGCAATTAGCCATTTCTTAGCTCGAGGAAGACTTTGAATTTGAGCAATCCATGTGCTCAGCGTAAGAACAATTGAGCTTCTGATTGATTTTGACGACCACGTGTAATGAGCTTAACCGCCTTAAGCGACTCTTCGATGCGCTAATTTTGATCTACGTCGTCTCCTCGATCAGCCAAAAATAGAGCTCGGTCTGACGTCGCTCAGTGGATCGGAAAGCGGGCCGGTGTTTCGTGCGACAATAACGTCCTCTCATCATACCCGTAACACCGCTTCCAGTTGCAGGATTCGCTGCAGAAGGACCGTCGATGTTGGCGACGCAAGGTGTTGCAGGGGGGTAAATCCGTTCTCGAAGGGCGTGGCTTCTCACTCAGCCTTGTCGTCGTCAGCATTGGCATATATGTGCTCATGTCGCTGCAATTCTCCGAAGTACACTTCTTACTGACTGACATACACGAAATATCGCCAAGATATATCAATTGAGCCCCTCGATGTGAAGAGTGGGTATAATGATTAAGAACCAGCTTTAATGCAATCTTTAAACAAGAAGTAAAAACATTGTAAGTACGACGATATTTATGTTCAGCGGATACCCGCCGGGTACCACTAGATAAGCTCGACGTCAGTAAGACAGATTGTCTAACTCACGACAGGTTGCTTCTCACGATCATCACACTCGCTTCCCTTGTCTAGTACTCGCATACCTCTCCACCCTTACGTCAATCGACACAACCGGTTGGCAACAACCAGAAATCACATAATGATCGGCCCCCCACGGCGACTCCTCCCTCTCGCCGTCTTCGCCATCCTCGTATCCGTCTTCCTCCTCTTCCGCCACATCTCACCGAACACATCATGGCGAGCAAGTGCGCTCCAGAAAGTAGGTCTTGGAGAGGCCGTCGACTCTGATGGAGTGACAATAATAACGCCCGGCAAAGGCAGCCCCTTCTCCGGCCCGGCGTCACCCTCAACGGCCGTGATCGACGACTCCCCAAGCCTAACAATTCCTCTTGGCCAGCCGGCCAACAAAGCGCAGTTCACGCCCGGCGTTCCCAAGCCACCAGGAAGCAACTACACAAAAATGCTCATCACCCCACGAACCCAGAAGGAGAAAGACAAGGCCAAGTGGATCTTTGAGCACTTCCCCCAGGACGGAACATCAAATGTCAACGTCAGCATGTACATAGCCGACGACCCCTGGGCGCCGCTCCATCCCCCAAAGAACAAAGGCCACGAAGTAATGATCTACCTAACCTACATTATCGACCACTACGACTCGCTCTCCGACGTCAACATCTTCATGCACAACCACCAGAAGGCCTGGCACAACGACGACTTGTTGGATCAGGATTCTGCGCAGATGATAAAGAGACTGTCAGCAGAGAGAGTGCAGAGGGAGGGGTATATGAATCTGCGGTGCCACTGGCATCCGGGGTGTCCCGATTGGATGCATCCCGGGGAGACGAAGATGGATGTTAATAAGCAGGAGGAGGTGCTTTTGGCGAAGAGTTGGAGTGAGCTTTTTCCTATGGATGAGATTCCTGACGTCTTGGCCCAACCCTGTTGCGCTCAATTCGCCCTCAGCAGAGATCGTATCCGTCAGTTGCCGCTTGCGCGGTATGTGTTTTTCAGGGATTGGTTGTTGAGGACGCCCCTGAGTGATGCGCTCAGCGGCAGGGTCTGGGAATACGTGTGGCACTACCTCTTTACGGGCCAGAACGTCGTCTGTCCAAAAGAGCATATATGCTACTGCGACGGCTTCGGCGTCTGTTTTGGAGGCGAACAGGAGTATAATAATTATTGGAAGGCGGTGCATGAGCTGTCCCATGCGAGGGAAGAGCTTAAGGAGTGGAAGAAGCAGGCGAAGAAGATTAAGGATGTGGAGGAAGGGAAGATTGATGAGGCGGATAGTATTGAGGTTCCGAAGTTTGGGAGAGATAAGGAGTTGATCAAGAAGATTAATAGGCTTGTGCTTCAGACGAGGGGGCTGAAGGAGGCGTCTTTTAAGAGGGGGGATAATCCGGAGCAGAGAGCGAAGGAGGTGGGGAGGCCCTGGAAGGAGGGAGATGGCTTCTAAGCAGTGAAAGGTATGTCCTTTGGCGCGCGTAAACGCTGGATATAGTAGATCATGACAATTTTTACACGAACACAAAGTGGGCAAATAGTATATACAGCGCAGGAGGACGGCGTTCCGATCCGAAGGTTGGAAAGTCAGAGGGCGTCGACAGGCCAAAAGCGATTGTTTAGCATAGAAGCACAATATGATTCATTTCGTGCTCAGTTACCATTCACTTCAGTCTATACAAAACTGTTGTCTTCTTCTGTTCTTTAAGTCTAATCTTACCTCCTTCACGCTTTCCAGTCCTGTATTGCTGATTGTGTTAAGAACACCTTGGCTAGTTTTGCGTTTTACACCTGCGACAGAAGAGGGGAACAGATTGGCGATCCGAATCCGGTGGCATGGCCATGGAGCTATTCCTTCGCTTCTGAGACAGACTGGAAGTGGTAAGACACTTCCGGGGAAGTTGGGAACTGCTGGTTTGGGTGGTGGGAGTGCCGGGAAGGCCGAAAATGGACTGGGGACCGATTTACGGGTGCCCTTCTTAATAGATGCAGTCTCAGGCCATGATAAAGAAGTATTCGGCTGCGAGACAACAAGAGCTCTGGTGCTGTAGAACAGGTGACATGGCTGCCAGGTACCGAGGAAATGTGGAGGAGTAAAAGCTCAAAACGGTATCGCTTTAACTGCGTTCTGTCATGTCAGGTTGGCGTCCAAAGGCGGTCGTTAGTGTAGACAATTTCGGGCACGGCTTGTAGCCTCTGTGTGGCAGGACATATGGCCAGCCTGTCCAGATGCCATGTCTACAATCTTTGAAAACTGGCCAAAGTCACCGCGTTATACGACGAATTTTTCCACAACCATACAATTTTTGACAAATGTTCGCACACAAGGTATCTGGAGCAGATACCCAGCCTTAATCCACGATATGACAATATGTCCTACTAGTGGTAGCTGCTTCGTAACCAAGCTTGGAGCTATGTCACTAACTAACGAGATCACTTTTGCCCGGAGTGGCAGGTGGGGTAAAGGCAGGGAATATGAACAATCATGTGACGAGGCTGACAAATTGATAACCTTGGCAGCAACGCCTTAGCGTGGTGTCGCCGGTTGATCTGCCAGCGTCCGCGCTGTCATTGGCTGTCGCCCTCCCTCCCTAAACACCGTGAGTACAGAGCAACAGAATTCAGGGCCCTCCACGAACGACTTCATTCACGACGTGACGATATCCCTCTATACGCGATATAAAGAATCTGCAGCATTTTTCACCAGGATTTAGCTGAGACGAAAGACACCTGTCACCCTAAAAGAAACATACCACAGGAAGAACGAGACTGTAAACGGAAACCATGGCGAGTAGGTATGTATACTTGGAAAATGAGACAGAATGAGAGGGGGGAGAGGAGATGCTGATTGCTGGTGACGAATGTAGACACGAGTTGTTGGCATGGCTTAACCAGCTGTTGCAGTTAAATATTACCAAGGTTGAGCAGTGTGGTACTGGGTATGTCGTCCTACCCCGCCATGAAGCCATCAAGGCCGCGACGTCGAAGGATTTACGATTAACAACACCGCAGAGCTGCCCTTTGCCAGGTCTTCGACAGCATCTACCTCGACGTTCCAATGGGCCGCGTCAAGTTCAACGTCAACACCGAATACGCATACCTCCAGAACTTGAAGATCCTACAGAGTGCGTCCCATCCTCCATCCATCCCTCCACCACTCGCCACACATACTAACAGCTATACAGACTGCTTCACCCGCCACGGCATCGAGCGCTCTATCCCAGTCGAGTCCCTCATCAAGTGCAAAATGCAAGACAACCTCGAGTTCCTCCAATGGACCAAAGACCACTGGGACCAATACTACCCAGGCGGGGACTACGACGCCGTCGGGCGCCGTCGCGCCAGTGGCCAACCAACTGCCGCCCCAGCAGCGCGCACCTCCGCAGCTACCTCCGGAGCCGCCCGCAGGGGAGGAACCACGACCCCATCTTCGGGAGCCCGCGGCCTCGCCCCAAGAGGCGCAGTTGGGGGTGGTGCGGCGAGCGCGCAGTTGGTGCAGGAGAACAACACGCTGAAGGAGACGGTTGGCGGGCTGGAGAGGGAGAGAGATTTTTACTTTAGCAAGTTGAGGGATATTGAGCTTTTGATTCAGCAGGCTTGTGAGGAGGATCCGGAGATTGAGAAGCAGGAAGATGGGTTGATCAAGCATATTCAGACTATTTTGTATAGTACGGAGGATGGCTTTGAGATCCCGGCTGAGGGGGAGGGGTTGGATGATCAGGAGACGTTTTAAGTGCTATTGCGCAGCGCTGAGGTCTGGTGATCGAGGTGCAAGAAAGAAAAGTTAGATATCATGGGATATTGGGAAGCCAGAAGCAGGAGGCATAAGGGATTCATAATGAAGCGGCTTTCGTAGTCGTTTTGGTGAAGACCTTGCTGAATAGCTGCGAGACTGGAGATACGGCAGAACTGGAGAAGACTATGATCGCGGATCGGGTGCGACACTCCAAAGATTAAGCCGGGAAGAAATAATAAGGTTTTGCTGAACACTCTCGTTTGTTGTGCTACCTTGTTCGACTTTTTGAACCCCTTACTTCAGGTAGGTGACACATTCCGTTGCCCTGAGGGTTGTGCTACGCCGACCTCCGGCGTGGATGTGGGAATCGGAGGGTCATTCACTACAGCGCTCGGACGAGGCTGTAGCCTGTCGGACAATGCCAACGTCACCGACTCCGTTTAACTTCTCATTTCCATAAAACCCCACAATCACTTTGGCAATTCCTCCATTACCAGAATCATATAACAATCTCTACATCGGAACTTTGCTCCGCGTAGAGAAAGCACACTACGATATCGTGGAATGACGAGGAGAAATCGCACGCTTAGCTCAACGCCACGATATCCACCAAGGCGTCAGGTCCGTCTCTCAACTACTTTTAAACTCTGAAAACCAAAACACCACAGCTTTGATCCGTCTCCTTAGATATCTCGCACAAAGTCGAGATGGCGCCACCACTAGAAATCTCCATACCCACAACCACGACATCCTCCACCTCACCCCCCTACACCCTCTACAACATCACCATCCGCCTCCCACTACGAACATTTATCGTTCAAAAAAGATACTCGGACTTTGACACCCTAGACGACACCTTAAAAAAGCAGCTTGGCGACAGCCCTCCTCTCTCACTACCTCCTAAAGGCTGGAAACTACCAGTCCTTGGACTGAGGACAGGAATAGATACTAAGAAGGTTGAGGAGAGGAGACAGAGTCTGGCACGTTACTTATGCGCTATTGTTGAGTCGGGGGATGCCCGGTTCAGGAACACGAGTGCATGGAGGACCTTCCTGAATCTTCCTTCTGCCAGCACCATTTCCTCGAGCTCAGCTACCTCCGCGCACTCCGCAATCTCTTCGATAGGGAATTTGGAAGGAGGGGGGAGGAATCTGGATGCGGGTGCTTGGTTGGATGTGTACAGGGAGGCTAAACAAACACTCCACGACGCGCGCTTATGGCTGGGGAAGAGAGATGGCGCGACGAGCACGCAAGGGCAGCATGAGGCGGGGAGTGGGGCCAAGAGGTGTTTGGTTAAGAGTGCTGGGGTGATAACGGTCCTCGAGGAGGGACTCGAGTCGCTGCAAAAAAACCAAGCTTTGGGCGATGGAGAATTACGGAGGAGGAAAGACCTCGTGGCGGGACTGAGACAGGAACGCGAAGGTCTCGAAAAACTTAACTCCTCCATGGCACTCAAGAGTAATACGGCATCGTCATCAAGCACCATAGTAGGCGCCTCAACCAACGACTCATCAAAGAGTTCACTATTTGGTGCCTCGACACGCAAAGGTGGCCGCGTCCTAGGAGCACCCGCCGAAACCGACCACACGCGCGAGCTCGACAACACCGGCGTGCTACAGCTGCAACAACAGATGATGCGCGAGCAAGACATCGATGTGGAGCAGCTGGCGAAGATTGTGAAGAGGCAGAAGGAGATGGGGATTGCGATATCGGAGGAGATTGAGGTGCAGAATGAGATGCTGGCGAGATTGGATGGGGATGTGGATCGTGTGGAGGGAAAGATCGATATTGCGAAGAAGAGGGCGCAGAGGGTTAGGTAGGCCTGGCTTGGGAGGGTAGAATCTGTTGCAGGAATGGAGAATGGAGACAAGGGAAAGAAGGCGTTGGTGGAGAGTAGGGCTGGGATGGTAGGGGACGGGAGTTGGACACAAGGAAACTTCGTGGCGCTGTTAGCGGGAGTTTTGACAATGTGTGTGGCTTGGATGGTGTTTAGGTTTAGGTGATAGGTTTAGGTGATGGATTCTACTTTCTCAGGCAGGATCCGCCCTCTCCGGTTGCCAATTGGTATGTGACTGCTCTTCATTGAAAATTCATCCCGGAGTGCTAGATTTAGCTCTGCCGCCGGAGTGGTGCGCTTCGGCTGGCAAGCTGCATAGGGTACTATGGGCAGTGAAAGCAGAGGTCTTATGTTCTGCAACAAGTTGACGCAACTGCTTCACGAGAAGATAGGTAAACGTGCGCTTGAGACGTGAACTCGTGAGCTCAAGGCACGTTTCCCCTCATTCGGGTACCTGCAGCACGGCTCAGAGAGGGCACCAATCGCGGTCTCTCAGCTACTTCCGCATGTTTCCTGGAGATGTAAGTTTCTTCTAAAATCTTCTATCTGCGGGTTTGCAGAAGATGGCAATCCGAAGCATGGCCATGGTTATAAAGCTGGCTTGTGGCACCACATCCTCGCGCTCTCAGGCGACACCTTACTCCGCCCAATAAACACAACTTTATCCCCATAACTTTCAATAAGGATCGACACCCTGTCCTGGTAAACAAGCCATCCAATCGGTAGTCCACTGCCTCAAAATGTCGAACAAAATGACATCCTCTGATGCTAGCCGCATCCAGAGCTCCCAGGTAGGACCCTTCCAACTCCGCTTTGGCTCCAACGGCCTTCATGCCAACCAGTTTGTGAAGGCTACAAGAGGCGGCAACATGTCTCACAGCGGCTTCGCTGCCCGTGCCCAGAGCGCCGCTGCCAGTAACGCTAATGGCGATGGTGGTGGGAAGAGTGGTGGAGGCGGTGGCGGCGGAAGTGGTGGAGGTCAGAAGTCTGGTGGTGGTGGCGGTGGTGGGAAGATTGGTGGAGGCGGCGGCCGAGGAGGTGATGGAGGTCCGAAGTCCGGTGTAGCTGACGGAGGTGGGAAGAAGTAAGCTGGATGTATTTGTTAGGATTTGAGTCGCTAGGAAGTCACTCGCTTTGTACCTAAGTAGCCATGTACCGGAGAAACAGTCGAGCTGGAGCTAAGCGAGGGCACACTATCATCACGGTTGCCTTCCTCCTCCGATGGTAAGCATCCATCATCAATAAACAAGTTGACTCCATCAAGTTTTGAATACCCGTTTGTGACATTGTCGTATTACTATTTTCCGCTCTTTAATAGTTTATCGGCCGCTTAATAATGCTATGCCATGCTATCTAGCTTTGCCACTCCGAGTTCGAATCTCTTCCCTTCCCTGGGTGAGAAGCGATTGTGCCTCATGGCCAATCGGTTGGCATTTCTGAGAAATCATATCACAATATAAATAACGATCACTATAAGCAGTCAACTTACAGTGCCCTCTGGACGTAATTTCTGGGAGACCTATTCTACACAAACCGCAGGAGATCCTCAAGATCCGCGAGCAGTGCCGCAAATGCCTTCTTCCTCTTCTCATTCAGCTCCTCCACCTCATCTAAGAAATTTTGTAGACGTCCCCAATTCTCTTCATCTGCTTGAGGTTCCCCTGCCGCACATCCTAGCTTATTGCGAGCGACAATGTCCACACAGTTTATCATTATCTTATAGCTTTCGTTAGTTTCCTTGATAATTTGGCTCTGAGGGGCAAAGCCGGTAGGAGGGCTTAATTCAGCTGAAGCATAACGAAATTTGACGAGCTCAGCGTCTAGTTGTTGCTGGATGGAGTGGAAAACCCGCCGAACATCTTCAAATCAGACGTTTTCATCGAGGAGAGTTTCCATCTTACTTCTAACACCTCATTAAGTTGGAGAATGCCGCGAATTTATTAGCTTATCGTAGAATCTTAAATCTAGAAGAAGGGGTAGGCCATAAGAATCACTGAAGAGTTATATGTCTGAGGAAACTGGTTGACTCAAAGCCGGACGAGCAGCCAAAACTTTTGCGCAATTAGAGTCACACGGTAGTTTATGGTTTTATGTCAGGCGGGCTCCACTCTGGTGTCTTCCTAACAATTAGCATACACGATGGCTTTCCTATTGGTAAGTGCGGAGAGCAACGTTTTCGTTTCGATCGACAGCTGTGAATTTGCTCTACGAGTTTGCTGGATTTCAAACCTATTGAATCTGCCATGCCGAAGTCTTCATTTCAATCCTTCGTCAGAACAATACCTTGTGGTTAAGCAGAATACTCGTAGGGATAGCGTCGTTAGGAAGTCACCCGCTATGCACCTGTGACCTGGGTCGCGATGTACCGGAGGAATGGTCGAGCCGCTAAGCGAGAGTATACGGTACCACGGTTCCCCTACTCGACTCTGACCATCCATCAACACCTCCAGCGATTATGGAATACCTATTTGTGACTTTATTGTATTGCTATCTTCTGCTCATATTTTGGGACGAAGGCTGTAAGTGCTGCTTATGTACCCCTCGGCGGTGTCAGACAAGGGGTACATGCACTCCGCCTCACTCAGGCTGTGCCACACCCAGATTCGACCGTCTCCTCATTCCTGCCTAACTCTGATTAGCCGAACACCAGAATTCCTGATTTGGTTTCTCAGCTCCGAAAAGGAGGCTGCGAGGGCGTCAGCTCTTCTGGTCTTAAGTGAGTGCATGTCGGCGATCCTGGAGCGCCTGTAAGGCTACAGCGATCTTCCACTTCTTGCCACGTACCAAACTCCATGTTATGGACGTCAGACCGATAATCATGATGAAGTTCTCTATTGCCTCACGCCTAGATAGTCTGACGATACAAGGTTTTCATTCGGCACTTTTAGCGTGCTATTAGCGATTCACCATGGCGGAAGTTCTTGGAATCGTTTCCTCAGGTTTCGCAGTAGCCTCACTCGCAGACCAAGTCCTCTCACGAGTCCTGAAGATCGACAGAAAATCACAGGAGAATGGTTTCAAAGCAAGGACGAAGCATATTGTCAGCCTTGAAGCCCGAGGAAAAGCTCCAAGCAGTTACGGATTGCATGTATATGGGGAGACGATATACGGAACTTTCATGGTAAATGTTTGGCAACCGACAAGAAGGTGTCAGGCCGAACATATCGGCATTTAGCGTAGACTTTCCTACTCACATGTATGATGACGTTAAAGAGGTAAGTTTGTATGATGACAGGCGAACGAATGTCTACGTACTACGAGAATGGTCGACTGCGGCCTTCGCCTCTGGCGATTATGATCTAAGCAGGATGGCCGCTTTTAAGCTGGACCTCGAAGAACACCTAATATGGATTGAGTACGGGTATCACAAGGTCAAGAAGCTGTGGAGCTTGTGGTTTAATAAGACGAAGGTCATTCAAGGGCGAACGAAGGCTGTAAATGCCTCAGGGAGCACGCAGCAGTCCTTTTGGGCTAACTAACGCCACTTTAGAAATGCCACTAAATGAACATCCGGGCATGCCTGGTTGTCATGATCGAGGGCGACACGCGTGGGCAAAATATTGATGTTGCCACGAGGAACTGTGGGTATAGACTGTACCCCAACGTCGGGCGAAGAAGTGATGGGACAATGCGAGCGAATGGTATTCACCACTGCTAAACGATGAATGAACGCAAAGAAGGATCTGACTATCTTGCATCCAGCCTCGGGTCGGTCTCTAGAAGTGTCCCGGCCGATGGTGAGCGTTGGGGGCGACGTTAACTTGTTGACCCTTTTTGAGGAGGATGAAACCTGTAGAGACATTTCAGTGGACCGTCCCATCATCTTCGCCACGGAGCTTGCCTTACGAACATTGAGACGCGTTAAGCACAACATGGCTGTCGTCAACGGAACCACGAAGAAGGCCAGAACCTCCAAAAGGTCAACAATGGCGCTGACTTCGCTTGCTGCTGGACCATCAGCACAACAACGCACCACGTACCATTGACTCGCTGTCAGCCCTTCACGAATCTTCTTGGTCATCTGCATTTTCCCTCAGACGCGCCCTGTCGCAAACCAATCTCGCTCAAAATGTCCGACCAAACCAACGGAGCTCAGGCTTCGTTGCATCATATTCAGGCCCGTCGCAACCGCCGCCGCCGAGAAGCAAGAGGCCTGGCTCCCCTCCGAATCAACGACAGCTCGGCACTCGCAGACGATAATATGGCAAACCAGGCCGCTCAGGGCGGCCATCCTACCTCCATTCCTGGCCAAATCGACCTCTTTGCCCCAATACGCCAGCCTAGAAATCCACCAGCAAGCCCACAGGCGGCCCCTCGAGGATATCGTCCGGCCGGACTCACCACTCCAACAGCTGGGTTTCGAGCTGAACTTAGGAGAGCGGGCACAATCGAAAGACTCATTAATATACACATAGATAAACTCACAGAGTTGGTGGAGAAGATGGACGACCTGGTGATTTCGCCGAGCAGAAGGTTTTATGACCTCACCAAGAGAGCCCTGGAACGACTACCAAGGCTGTGGGGAGAGATGAGGAGTGTGGCGCGGAGATTGAGCCAGACAATGAGCCTTTATGCTGGTAATAGGGAATTGTTTGAGGTAAGTTGCGCTTGCTTGCAGTTTTACTGTCGTAATAGAGAACGTAAAGGACAGTACTAAGAAGCAATAGTTCCAAGTCAAAGAATACGAACGCCTCATCTTCAGCAGCATGACACTCCTCTCCATTTCCCGTTTTCCGGGTCGCTACGTCCGCGAAGCCCGCATCAAAGTTACTCGAGACGGCCTAGTGTGCTGCAACTCTTGCAACTCGCCAGCCGTCGAGGGCCCAGTTGCTTGCAGATGCCCTTCATCCGGCGAGCGCAGAGTGGCCCAAAGACGTAACGAGCCGCAGAGAGGGCATGTAGTCGAGGCAGCAGGATCAGGGAATGGGAGAGGAACTGGAGCCAATCCTTTCTTGATCGAGGCAGCAGGACCAGGGGATGAGAGAGGATTTAGTGTCAATCCTTTCATGGCCGATGCAGATGATGACGATAGAGGCCCACCTGAGAGACTAGTGGACATGTTAAGTCTGTATGGTCAGGACCATTGGGAGGTTTGAGGAGTTGGAGTATTGTTGTCCCATGGACACTGGCATGAGAGAGGATAATGTACTCCATATTGCAGTAAACTTCAATGCTAAATGGCAAATGTGTCTGCCAAGATCCGAAACATCTAGCATCCAGTGACCTATATGAACCACATACCGCACTTTGAAGTATACCCACCCAAGACGACCACTTATTAAACATCCACTACTCTTCCTACTAACCTCCTTACTCGTCTTAATAATTTCCGACATACCCAGGATACTCATCCTACTTTTCTTCTGCTGCAACTGTGCTGTTGGCCTTGGCAGTCCATACTCTACGCCCTCCTGCTGACCAACAGCAGGCTCCTCAATTAGACTGCAGATGGTTTTCTGAGAGGTTCCATCCAGTTCGCCGCAGCACCACGTAGGGTGCCTGTAGCGAAATAGATCTTCTGTATGTCTGTGGAAAATTTGTTGGACTTGAGGGCGAAGTAGATGTCCAACTGAGTAAGAAACCCCTGGAGTTTCTTCCTATCTGCAAAATAGAGGTCCAGAGTCTCAACTTTGGGCTGCTTAAGAAAGAATGGAAGAGCCGGAACACGGGTGTTTGAAGGTATACTAATGGTGGGAATCTCCGGAGCAAATGGTTGCGTAGGGGTGCGGTTCCTGGCCTCCATCTTGTCAAGTTTATGGTTCAGATGTCTGATTTTGTCAAATATCTGAGGCATGGCATTTGGTTGGAATATTGTAGTGGTGGGAGCGTTGTCTTTGATGTCCTCCATACTGAAAACGTGGTGCGAATGAGCCTAAGGTTGTTGAAGTTGTGCTCCTAAGAGTCCTGGGGTCTAAGGTCCGGCAGGAGGTTCCAGTCCGCAAAGGATGCGAGGTGGCCATAATAAACTATGGAAAGGCCAAGCAATTTTTGAATAGAGTCGTAGCGTTCAGTTGAAGCCTGACGTAAGCAATGTATGAGGTTGCCTCTTAACCATCTTCAATTTGCCACATAGTTCAACTTCAGCAGTCCTAGCTTCCAAATTTACATTCGAAATGACTGATCGTCAGATAAAGCTTTCCATGATCGGGAATACCCTCGGACATCAGTTCGACGATCAGGATGTCGCCTGGGAGAGCGCTCAGGCCTCTGGAGCTAATAGTACCATGTTATATCCAGGAGGGAATAAAAGAATGGCAATAACAGGAGATAGAGCCATCCGGCTCGTCATACTGGAAGACACGTTGACTGCGGGACTTTCACGTGGGTATATGGTTACTCTTTCTCAAAAATATGGTGCAAAATATAATTCCAATTCATTTTATGATCAAGCCGTACTGGGCTAATTTACAATAACAGTGCTGCGGTCATTGTGGTTAACAAATGCCTCATCATCAGGCTGCCACGTCCGCCAGGTACAGATTCCCCAGCGCTTCTCTAGCCGTCGGCATCTTCGTATGATCAAGAACTAATACGTACGCAATAAATTCGATCAGATCCTGCGGCACCCCCCCAATCTTCTCCAGCTCCTGCCGCACCATCCCTACCATAGTAAAGTTCTTCATCTCCCCCGTCTCCGAGTCGTCGTATTCCTCTTTCTCCAGCGCCCTCGCCAGCGAAAACTCATCGAGGAAATGCTCATTCACTGGAGGTGATATCGGTCCTACGAGGCGAGGCAAATGATTTCGGTTATGCGCCATGCCTCAGTGTTGTCATCTATGATCTTGTCGCCGGCGCCGAAGACAGGCCTTTGGGCAAGCCAATATGTCAACTTGATAGTTGTTAGATTCCATAATCCGTCGGTGAGGTCAGGTTGGTGGGGAGGGTTACCGTAGCGCCGAGAGACCAGATGTCGGAGCTGTGCCAGCATCCGAGGCCACGCCAGACTTGGGGGACACGGGTCGGTAGGCTTTGGATCCGTGTATCATGGTAGCCTTCTCTGAGCACTATGATTTTTTCCGTCCCGTTTGTTAAGTAGATAAATGTTATCTCACTGTTTCCCGCCCACTTTGACAACAGGGCAAGAACTGTCAACTTTTGATAGCAAAATGTTATTCGGATTAATATCTATAACTTAAAATTAGTAAGGATATCTCATCTCCGTCTATGCAGGTAAGGCCTGGTAAGGTTTGGGGGGATGATGCCTGAATGGAAAGCACTGTAAGTTTCTTTCAGAAAGGCAAGCGTTTCCAGGACTCATCTTGCGTTCACATGTGGGAGCCCAGGCTTGGAACGAAACCGAGAGTATGGCACAGTGCCAAGGTCCTGATACATTCACTTGAAGACCAAGCACTGCGGCTCCAACTGGGAGTTAACGTCAAAGCCAATAACATCACGGAGCGCTCTTATTGTTTTGCATGAAGCCACATGTTGGAGTTCGTACATGTTTCGCTCACGGTTGAACGCATAATTCATGGACTCACATGTCTCTGTCTTGATCACGGCACTATAAATAAGTCAGCTAGCTATCGAAAAAAAATCGAGGGTTCTCAGGAGAAACAGACAATTGTTGGGAGTTTGTAGGTACATCCTGTTGAGGATGATGGACGTCCTAGGCCCTTCTAAAAATAGGAGAACAAAGGGGCTGCGGTTGGTTGCCTAGCAAAACCACTAGGCTAGCTAGGCGCTTCCATTGTTTATGCGACCTCCATAAGAAGGAGGCTTTTCCCCCGTAGATAGTAAAACGTGGAAAAATAAATGAGTTACGAAAACATCAGTTACAACACATCCGAGGAAGTACCGCGGCTTTAAGCACCGTGTTTGTTTTCAGTGTCTCAATGACTTTGTATAAACTATTCCCCGTTTTTCAGAATCTGACCAACGCTGGCCGGTAGCTTCGACATGGCAAGAGGGGCAAACAGCTACAGAGTCACTGATATACGAGAGAGCAGCAGGAAGCAAGAATCCCGTGCAATCGCGTGCAATGAGATAAGAGTGTGGTCCGGTGCGCCTGTCATCTGATCGCCTTTCCATTGAGCCACAGATGTAAAGCGGGCACATATGCTTTTATGTCTAACTGTGCAATGCTACAACGCTTAAAAGCTCCCAGCACAATTGTAGAATGTACATTCTCGTCCCTGCAGGGAATTTTAGAGAATTTTTGGGTCGATGCATGAATTCCTCCATGCATCGACCAGTGGCTCTTTGAGCCCTTGTCTCGCGTTTTCTATATTAGGAGAACAGCACTCCACTTAGATAGGAAATATGATTTTATCTTTCCGCAATACCAGATACCTTCCGCACCCACTTCAACAGGCTATGAACCTGGATGCCAACGGTATACTTGGTATGGTGTGATTATCATCGTTTTGAGTATCATCAATATCACTCAATCGCAAATTCAATCACCACTCAGAAAGTGGTCGTCAACGCTCAGGCTCCAACTTGGATCTGAGCACAAAGTCAACTGCCTCATCAACAGGCAAATCCACGCCTGCCGTTACATATCGACAGGCAATTTTTCGATCTCAACATATTACGATAGGCCAATTCTGGCTCATCACTTCCCATATTTCTCAACAGCTTATACCTGTTTACGGAGTCGATGCTGTGGATTAGCACTCTGTCTACAACAACCCTTACAGATTCCATTTAAAGAATGTGTTGGAACGTTTGCCTCGAGGGGTTGTTTGCATCAAAGGGATTGCTTGCCGTGAGGGGCTGTTTGCTTCGAAGGGTTTGCCATCATTGTTTTTCCAAATGTGTAAGAGAGCAAACCTTGCAAAGATGCCACATTTCCCACTATATATTCAGTGAGTAGTACGTGTTGAGTCTAGGCGTCTTTACCTTACTTAAACACGTCTCGTTCTGTTGTCAGAACACGTCGTGCTGCTGTCCTAACAACTCGACACGTCCTCCAGCTTTAAGCACACAAACAAGCAAGCACGCATGTTTGCTCTAGCCCTTTCTGTGCACTTTCTTTACGTTCGTTTACACGCCAGCGTTCCGTAGAAGCTGATGGGGCAGTTCTGGCACCTTCCGTTGCCATTTGAGCACCGTAGGTTCCAGAAAGTTCCCCAGGCGTCTGGTGCTGTTCCAGCATTGTTTCCTTTGTTTTTTAGGGATTCTTTGGACGTCTGTGCATGCACAGAACGCCGCCGTTGCCTGGTAGGCAGCAGATTCTTTGGATTTCCTTGGTAGGCGGCAGAAGATTCTGCATACCTCCACGCATCTAGTTCATTGTGTTGATAGTACTCTTTTCTAAATGCCTCTCAGCGTGGTCCATCATCTTGTCAGGTTTGGAGAAGATCTGCATTCGTCTGTCATAACTCTGTCTTATCGTCACCAATACAAAATATACACCAAGATTTCTCGCAGATCAGACGGAAAGTATTAGAAACGGGCGATTCCTCCTTCGGCACGGGGGATCCTTCAAGAGAAGATTCCGAGGGCGATTCGTTCAAATGCGACTTATGACACCGGACTTCTTGGCGACGAGATAGTGCGACCATTTTGTCGATGGCACGGATCCGTCGCATGACGATGTCGCGTGGATTGAGGTCCTTGGAGAGGTCGCAAATGGTTTCTTGCAGCTGAATCCGTTCTGGCAGCAGGTGCTTAATGACAAGCTCAACATACTTAGGTTTCACAACTCCGACCTTCTTGATGATCTTCTCAAGTTCGTCGTTGTGGATACAGTAGAAGTAGTCCCGGCGGCACTCCTTCTTGAGCTCTTGCTCAAGCGTCTTCGTCAGCGTAGCAATCTGTCTATTCAATTGACGATATTCTTCACCAGCCCCTGTTCCAAACGAACCCTGAACAAATGCGCGTCAGTACAAACGCTCAAGATACATGCGAAGCTCATCCTGCTCGACCTCTCATGTGACGTCCGTTAGCCCGGTTGTGGAGCTGTTGAACTGAACCAAGTACTAATGGACAAAATTGAACGCCTTAACTTTACAATTGTCGCAGATGAAGCATAGGAACGACGTAGTCGTCCCCCTATCGCATTGCTGGATAGCTCCTCGCACGTCGTCCACACCCTTAAAAACGCAGATCCTTACCTCGAATAAGTGGCAGGAGCCTTGAGGGAGACGATATTGAATTACTAGGTCCACTTACGCCATAACTCTCAGGTATTCTCTTTCGTGGCTTCAGCGTTATTCGAATTCCGAGATTTGGTGGAGTTGAGCTCTTGACGCATAACCCGGTACTCATCGGCGTTGCTGTTAGGCTTGTTTGACTGTTGAGCACGTCTTATTCGTTTAGTGACGAAATTTATCATGTTCTGCTTCGGAGGAGGCAAATGCCGGTTGGCCATTCGTTTGGTGGACATGGTGGGCGACTCGACGATAGACTTGGGATAACGAATGAACGCAGAGGTCCGCAGACTGAATCGCGGGGAGCCTGCCTTCAGGAGACGAAGATCTATCAGGCTGACTTCCTTGAAAGCGTGAGAAGGCAGGCTTCTCGGAAGAGGTGGTGCTCGATGGGGGCTGCCGGATCGCAGGGTATTTAAACAAGTGACTAGTCTGAGCTACCGGAGTGGTCCACCGTGCGGTGGCCCTCATGATCATGATCCCTGGGACGAGCAGAAACAGAGAAACGGAACGCAGGAAGTAGACCACAGTAACCAGGAACCAGGACCCGTTTGAACGGTTCGTAACCGACGTGGGCCACCGACGCGAGTCGTGTTCAGATGGCTTCTGATTTAACGAGAGTTAAAGGCTGCGTAAAGCACCGTGTCCTGCCAAACTCAGCAGCCGCAACCCCGGGAGAGGGTTTTATTGTATAAAATCTGCATTTGGTGGCAAGTAACGTCATATTAGAAGCCAGCCACTAAATTGAGCTTGGCAGTAGCGCATTACTCCTCGCTACTCCTGGCATTTTGATTACTCCACTACGCTACTCCTCGACCTCGCGAGAAGTGAGTAGTGCCAAGCGTCGCTAAGACCAACGTCCAACCAATCATAGATTGTTATCGTCGATCTTAATTGATGATTCACAAACATTGTGCTTTCGGAACTCAAAAATGCAGATAACGCCAAAAATATTAACAACAAAATAATACTGAGGCTTACTTGTGTGCTAGTGGCATTAATTAAATGCTATTTAATGAACCATCTGATCACGTGTTACTCTCTATTACCATATTTCGGTTTCACTACTTAAGTAGTTGTGATGGGAGCACTACCATACTCCTCGAGCCGGGGAGTACTACTTAAGTACTACGCTCCCAACGCTGGCAACTCCTCAGATCATGCGAAAACTCGCTTAAACTGTCTATTGCTGTAAAGAGCGCCTTTGATTCATACCGGGTAACTACCCCAGTATTTGGGTAGGGTACTGAAAGTTTCTCGGGTAGGTACTTGGCAGTACTTTACCCAGTAGTGTTAAGATTTGATCGAAAGGTAGAGTAAGGATCATGTCATAATCGGGTATTCAGGGTTTGATGGAGTCAGAATCTATTGATAATTGTACAGTTTTGTCGGAGTAGGAAGGCCATCGTGTTATATGGTGTGCCTTCGCTTGGTTCCGGCTTGCAGTTTCTCCAGTACATAGCTTCTCAGGTACACTAACGACTCAATTCCTCACAGGTAGTGACCCCGTATGGGCTACCCGGCGCTCAACACTGATGGCACCTGGTCGGCTCGTGGTATGATACAACCACAATAACTGGTAAGTTCATCCATTTTTCATATTTCAAAACTTTGTGTACAAGTCTGTCGTCGCAGTTCAGCCGGTTGGTCTACCAAGCTCTTCAACTCCTCCAACGTCCGCTACCCTAATTTAATCGTAATATCCAAATCCCTAATTCAAATCCCAGTCGAAGGTCCTTAGTATTCATTTCCAACCTCTCAACATCTTCATCGTAGCCTCGAACCTCTCCCTCATATTCGCCTCCTCAGAGACTTTCTGTCTCCCTTTCGCCCACCTAACCTCCTTTGCTTCCCTTTCTTGTCCCTCCCTCAGCTCCCTCATCATCTTCCTTTCGTATGGCGTGCCGCCACACCTCGGTCTCGCCAGTGCTTCCGAGACTACGATCTCGCCATTCGGCTTGATGAACTCTATATCCAATACATCCCGAAGGTTCCCATGACTATTTAAGCGTACGTCTTTGACCTTTTTAATCCTCATCATCGCGCCATCTAGCGGATCGACCTTGTCCACCTTCAGCGCAAAAGGATTCTTCTTAAACAGCAGCACTTTCCTCAACCTTATCTGCTTCGCCGGCTCATCGAGGCACATGTCTAGGCTCAGAGGCTGGATATCACAGTCCCCCTCGCCATCCAAGCTATCCTTTGATTTTGGTGATACCGATGCCGATGGTGAGAGGTAAGGCCTCTGCCTCGACTGACGGCGGTTATTCACTTCGGTATGTGTGAGGAACGCTTCTTGGTCTCGCCAGTGCATTGGCGCACTGGAGCTTTCCCATAACTGGGCGAGGGTCGGGCTGTCGCCTTTATACTCTGTATCCAAGTGCCCCATTAAAGGTGATACATCGGTGGTACTCTTCATCCCTCGACTACAACCAGACTCTGTCGACTGGTTAGACTGCCCAGAGCCTCTTTTGCCGAGCATCTCGGCCTCAATATCGCTCTGCTTCGTAACCTCCCCACCCTCACGTCTCGTCCCAATCGTCCCAATACTTTTAAACCAACTTTCTATATCCCCACTTCTAACACTTCTAACCCTTCGGTGAACACCAACTGCTTTGCATTTTGGTGGTAGGTTTTCGGCACTCTGGCGGCGCGTATCTGGTGCGGTCTGAAGGGAGTCGACGCATGGGTTTGACCAATACCCATTGCTCTTCAAGCTATCCACCATGCTCTCGAACGAGCTGCCTGAAACATTACGCTTGGTGACCAGTTTTTCGGGAGGTGGTTTCTTGCCTGCATCACCATCGTATTCGTTCTTCTTAACGACATTTGCGAATGTGGCTAACTGGTTGGCGAGGGTAGAGGTAGAGTTGACGCCGCTGGCAGCAATAGAGTTCATAGTGATATCCGACATCTTAGCGAGAGTGATAAGCTACTAGTTAAAGTAATTAATGAAAGTAGTGGAAATAAGTAGTAGATACGATAATGTAGCCTCCTATCCGCAGAACGAGCGAAGTAAAAAGTGCGAGAAAATCGGTAAATTGGTGAATTTATAGCTGGAAAATGAGCTAAGAGTGTTGACGCTCACGATATCGAGTCATCTAGAAATCTGGTCACGCTCCGAATCGATCGGATATCATTGACGTGTTGACATTTTACCACAACTCCATGACGCCAAACGCCAGCACGGAGATAAGTCCCCATGTCAGATGCACAATTATCGTTATAATATTACGCCCACACCGTTCTAGACCAAAAAAAATTCGCAACATCTCGACCACGACACGAACCACATTCTAGTTTCCCTTCGCACCCTTCTTGTTACCCGGTTGTCCCTTCAACACCTCCTGTCCCGCCTTCTCAGCCACCTTCCCCACAATCCCCTTCATCCGCTCCTTCTCCTCCCAATTAGCAGGCAACTCCGTACTCCACGTCGGCATAAATCGATTAACTCTCGCCTGATACTCTCCATACTGCTCATACTTCCCGGCCGTAATCAACTCTGTCAACCACGTGCTCCCCTGAAAGATACCCAGTAGCCCAATAACGCCTGCCGCTGTCCAGTTGAAGTAGCTGTCGGTGATGAAGCAACTCCATTGGTACAACGTGATCCAGATGGCTTGCTCACAGGCGAAGTTCGGGTGGCGGGATAAGGACCAGAGGCCGCTGATTATGAAGCCCCTGTCGAGGTCGGATTGGTCAAACCCACTGAACTTGGGAACGACTGCTGTTTTATTGTAGGAAGCCTTTGCGGTCTGGTAGTCTGGTGCGGGTGTTAGCTTTGATCTTATCTGATTGTGACGTGGCAGAGAGCTAAATTGCGAGGCTCTCGCCACGCTCGGGGAGGAGAGAGCTTACTCCATTGTTGCTGATCGGCCATGAACTCCAATATCACCAACGCGATGACAAGTTTTGGAGCCACGGTATCGATGAGTGCCATTGGCATACCCTTGTATGTTGCGAGGAGGAGAATGTAGGCTGGCGCCGAGGTCATAAAGAGGAGGATCATCTGGTAGATGACGATGAAGATGAGGTTGAAGACGAACCAGATGGCTTCGCTGTTGACGTAGTTCTTTACTATCATCCTGTTTTGTTGTTAGTATATCGCTACTACACTGTGTCAAGTTGAGAGTAGAAGGGACGGAAAGGGGAGGCAGACGGGGAACGCACCAGCGATAATCTTCAGAACCAATAGTGTATCCGCCCTTCCTCCAATAGTTAAAAGTAAGTCTCGCACTCCAAATCCCATACGCAATACCCAGCATATCCAACCTCTCAGTATCCATTCCCACCACATGCGCATAGAGAATATAATTCGAAATATACAAGGTCGGCAAAATACTCCACAGGCGATCAACCTGGGAGTAATTCTTGTTTATCTCCGATGCGGCCCATACGAAAGGTGTGAGGATGATGGCGATTGCGGCGGTGGAAATCAGAGGGTTGGTGCGGATGTAGATTTCGGTGAGCGCGGCAGTATCGGTGCCGGCGGCGAGGAGTTGTCGTGGAAGTTCGTAAAGCTGAGGGATGTATGGGTACACAGTCTTTGTGAGGGAGGAATATTCCTCGAAGGAGGAGAGGGTTGGAAGTGGCAGCGCCATGATTGAGGTTGGAGCGATTAGTGGCATGCGTTGTTGATGTGAAGGTGTATGCTAGGTGTTCTCGTGAAGTCATTGGTGGTGTTTATGCTTTCGGGGTATCCTCTCGAGCGACAAGCTGTCAGTTGTTCAAGATGTGGTGTTGATGTTTAGGGGTCGTGGCAAGTCGTTGCTCGAATACATATCTTGGCGGGGCGGCAGGGCCTGTCAGATCGAAGCTCCACCTTCTGCTTTCGGCAAGTCTATGATGCGCTAACTTTCACAAACATCTCTAGCTTTGAGACATGAGCTTTACCGCTTTGAAGAGAACTTTATTTGACTCTACTCCGCTTAAGAGATTGATAATTTTGCCTTCTACTGCCGCGCTTTAGCTTTTTCAACCGTCACTAAGATCGCCCAACCCAGCATCACACGATAGCCGCGATTGACACACCAGGATTCCCCAGATCCGTCGCGTCTGCCTTCCTGACTCCACAACCCCACCAAAAATGTTCGTGACATGAGACTGACAGCCATCCTTTGTGCCATAAAACAAACATCCCTATGCCTTGATAAAACACCGTCACGGCCAAAAATGGCGGGTAACAAAATCCTCTGTGTGGCAGAGAAGCCCAGTATCGCAAAAGCCGTGGCGAATCATTTGAGTGGTGGCGCTGTGACTACTGTGAATTACCTAACTCTTGTATAAGTGGGTATACTGACTGGTTGACAGCGTGATGCTCCTGGGCTTAAGTATAACAAGAATTACGAATTCACCTTCGACTTCGGTGGCTCCTGGGGACGATGTTCCGTTGTCATGACCAGTGTGCTTGGTCATTTGACAGAGACGGATTTTGGGCCTGAGTATAAGAGTTGGAGTTTTCCGCCGCCGGAGAATTTATTTGGGGCGAGGATCTATACCAGTGTTGCCAAAGTGCGTCCTTACACCAACCTTTTTATGGAAGAGGCGGAGCTCGCGTGCTGATGGAAAGTAGGATAAGACGGCGATTGCGAAGAATATAGAAACTCAAGCGAGGTATTGTAAAGGCCTGTTCATATGGACGGACTGCGATAGAGAAGGAGAGCATATTGGGGACGAGGTGCGGCAGCAGGCTGTTAAGGGGAATCCAAGGATTGAGGTTAAGAGGGCGCAGTTTAATAATATTGAGCGAGCGTAAGTCGGTTTTCTACCCTCCTACCTGTCATCCATTTCTCCTTGTTTCATCATGATTTCTAACGATCGTCTTGATTCGTGGCCATACTCCGGTGCTTCAATACCAAGAGGTTGGCGCACAATGATGTCTCCTACCTCTGTGCCAAGAACGATGTCTTAATAGAACTCTCGATCAACATCCGTTCCGAGTCTGCCTTTATTCTTACAACGCTCACATTCTATAGCCACGTCCTCACCGCTGCCCGCTCCCCCGTGCGCCTCGACGCCCTCGCCGCCTCAGCAGTCCAATCCCGCATAGAACTCGACCTCCGCATTGGAGCAGCCTTCACGCGCCTCCAATGCCTCAACCTCCAGCGTATGGGTGGACCTCTAGAGAAACTGGTTATCTCCTACGGCTCTTGCCAATTTCCGACATTAGGTTTCGTTGTCGACAGATACTTTAAGGTCCAAAACTTCGTCCCCGAATCCTTCTGGTCCATAAAGCTCTCCCACAACAAAGATGGGCAAGTGGTGAATTTCCTCTGGGACCGCTCGCGGCTCTTTGACCGTGCCGCCGTCGTAATAATATTCGAGCGTTGCATATCCGCCAAGTACTGCAAGGTGACGAAGGTGAATCAGAAACAGACGAAGAAATGGCGCCCCCTGCCCCTAACAACCGTCGAGCTCCAAAAAATGGCCTCGAGGTTTTTGCGCATGAACTCCGCAACAGCAATGAAGGTCGCAGAAGACCTATACAACAAAGGCTTCATTTCCTACCCGCGCACCGAAACCGACAATTTTGATAGTGGCATGGATCTTAAGGGGCTGTGTGCAAAACATACGCAGGATAATCGATGGGGAGACTTTGCCCGCAGCCTGACTGAAGGGGGAGGCTTTCAGTGGCCGAGGGCCGGAAGGCACGACGATAAGGCCCACCCCCCCATCCACCCCATCGCGCCTTACAACGCCCCAGATAGGAGCAGTGATGAAGGGAGGCTATACGAATTCATAGTCCGCCGTTTCCTCGCCTGTTGCTCCTCCGATGCGGTAGGCAGCCTCACCACCGTCAACCTTAGTTACGGAGGGGGCCCCACACCCGAGACCTTCCACGCCAGCGGCCTCACGATTCTAGCAAGGAATTACCTAGACGTATACCCCTACGAAAAGTGGACCGGCAACCTCCTCCCACGGTTTGAAGAGGGAGAGATGTTTGAGCCGACGAGCGCGAATGTTGAGGGTGGACTGACGACGAGCCCGGGGTATCTGACGGAACCGGATCTCATTGCGTTGATGGATGCTAATGGGATCGGGACGGATGCTACGATGGCGGAGCATATTGCCAAAATTAAGGATAGGAATTATGTGTCAACTAGACCTAGGGGAGGAGGCATTCCTAGAGCGGCGGATCCTCCGGCACGAGGACGGGGAAGCAGAGGGGGGAGAGGTTCAAGAGGAGGTAGAGGTGGCGGGAGAGGTGGCAGCACACCTACCACCGGCGTTGAGGAATTCATCCCCACCAACCTAGGCGTGGCGCTCATTGAGGGGTATGATAAAGTGGGCTTTGAGGAGAATCTGAGCAAGCCGTTTCTAAGGAAAGAGCTGGAGATTAGGTTGAAGGGGATTTGTGAGGGGAGAGAGACGAAGGAAGATGTGCTTAGGCAGGAAGTGGCGAGGTATAAGAGGTGCTTTGAGCAGACGCAGGAAAGGATGGCGGTTTTTAAGAGGGAGGTTAGTAGGTATGTTTTCGGGCAGAGTGGTCCACCGGCTGCTGGTGGCTGAGGCTAGAGGGTAGAGAAAATATGTAATCTATGAGCCTCCACTCTTCACTAAAAGGTGTAGAATATAAACTTTGCAGAAGCATTGAGACTTCAAAAGGGAATAACCTCGACAATGCACATCGAGATAGGCCGCATATGACAAGGGTATATGCATCTGCAGACGCATCTCTCTTATTCTAGGGGAACCGCCAATAAGACAGTGCCGCTGGCTGCCGCCGTTTTGGCGTGACTTGCCAAGGGTCTTCTGCCTGCTGTCTCTCTCGGCCGTGTACTTGGCAGCGGAACCCCGCTCAGCGATGTATGTTTGAGCCATACTCCTTCTACTCTGCCAGCAGCGTCACAATATACCCCAGTTTCGATAGGTCAAACCTCACCACTCAAAACACCTTAAACATCTATCAAGTATGCCATCAAACAGCATCCATTCAAAGATCTGCTTCGACGGTCACGCCTCCTCTTCCTCGTCTTTCCGACAGGATAACATCCCCATCCGATAATACCCTTCTCGCACCTATGAATGCATTAGAGTATCGCGATCCTCAAGACAACTTCCGCCCAATTGATTTCAGACAACAGCAGACTTGGCAATGCCGTGCCTGTGGCCAGACTGGAAATAGCATGGAGGCCGTGAGCTGTGGGAAAACCGACGGCTGGCATCAACGCTGTGGGTATCGTTATTCCAAACAGGCGTAGAGATGCCCGAAAACGATGGAGGTAGTGGAACGAAAAGGAGACACTATGTGCTGTGAAGTTTCGCCGGATTAAGCAGGGTTGGCAACTGGTAGGAATGTGGAAGGCTGGGCCTGGGGTAGAGGAGCCGGGAGAAGAGTGCTTTAAGTGGACAGCCTGGAGATGGATTGCAAATGGTGATAGCCCGATGGGCGGCTGTTGGTTGACTGAGGTGAGTCTTAAGAGATAAACATCAATGCCGGTTGGTGACGGTGGCTCTGCCCGATCGCTGCTTCGGTATCGTGGGTTTAATAGAGCCAATTGTAAGAAGGTGCCCAGAATTGTTCATCGAGAGCCTTACAGGCTGAGCCACAACGCATTCTACACAGACGCTATCAGGCTATCATCAAGATATAAAGCCTGTTCTCGTCTTCTCTTAACTCTCCCCGTCCACCTCCAAAATCTCAAAGTCTTCGTATTCTCTTAATACACTCCATAATCTCCCTCTTGCGACTCATGTCGTCCCCAATGACAATGGAACCATATTACGAACCCTAGCCCTCACCACCCCTGACCCAGATGGTGGGAACGATGCATCTGGGATTTCACATTATATGATACCGGTTGCATACGGCAAGCAGTCCTGGCAATGCTACAAGTGTGCTCAAACAAGCAATGTTATCGGGTCGTCTTGAAAATGGTCCAACTGCAGCCATAGTAGATGCAGTTCCTGCTATACCTATGGCTGGTTCGTTCGGGGTTGACTGGTACAAATCCGCTCATGATTATCTTTGTCAACTGTGTGCTGATTTTGGGCGGATGCGTGGCAAAAGACTTGGGCGAGATTAACAGTATGAGACCGAGAGATTATCTGGATAAGGGGACGGGGAGGAAGCACAGGGTTGGGCTGAGCTCAAACCCGGTTGACTAGCTTTTGTGAGGCATCTATAGCATTTGCGAACGATCTCGATATTGGTATAAGGATTGACTTCTTGTACCGAGCGAATACAACCGGTTGGCACCATCTTCGGCGAAGCTTGTAATTTTCCTCTATTAGAGACAATCAGTTTGATTGTACTATGCCGTGCCCAAGGTCCAAACCAGCGTAGCGTAGGGTACAAGTGGTCCGGGAGTCTTCGTCTTTTCTCCGTCTTCAGATCAAATTTTGAGCTCCTAAAGACAGTATGCTTGCACTGTGGGCCTTCTGCCCATGCCACCTTGATCCATGCCAGAATGATTCTGGCTTGCTAAAAACTGAAAACAAATACTCGCTTCGGCACTTGGGCGGAAATCATCGATCTGAGCCAATCACAGCCCTGCTCAAGCCGTTGTCCTCCGTACTCACGGCGTAACCAGGTCAGTTCACGGTGTAGCCGTAAGTACGTGGCTCCATATACGCCCGTAGCGAGCCTAAAGGGCCTCGGTAAGTGCGGCCTACGTACGGATGAGAGCCCTGGGCAAATGTTGAGGTCCAAGTCTGGATTACGAAGTAGTATAAAACCCCAGAAGCTGAGGACATTTGTGGCTTCTGCAAGTTGAACAATTTGCGATAGCAGAGAAGGAAATCACCTCTTGGCAGCTTGCATAGATCACATATTTCCAGGCGCACTCGTTTGGATACTGTTTGAGAATACTGCTTGAGAGGATAGCCACCAAGCTGCGTTTCAGCTCGCAGCGCATTGGCCCCTGCCGATGACAGTAGTAATATCAGAAGGCATGACAATGATACCGCTAACAACGACAGCACGAGATTCTAGGTAATGAAGTGGAAAGTGGGTACAGGGGGGAGGAATGTTCCCTCGCTCACGGCTATGACCTAAAGGCTAGAGCTAGCGTACGTCGTAGAACCGATCCATATGAAAGACATGGTAGAAAATTCCGTTCTATTGGCGAAGGTCGACAATGAGCGAGAGTGGGTGGCTTATATAGCAAGCCTTCAAGGTCTTGGCTCCGAACGTCTTCTGCTTGCAAGACGCAAAGTTCACCAATCTTCGGAAATGAAGCGAGACATCGTTTCGTGAAGCCAAGACCCCGAGTGCAAGTGGTATAAATACCCCCATCGCCTCGTCCACAATCCCTCCGTGCCTACACACGAAAGTCGAAACATCTTCAACGAAATAATAGCGTCGGGCACCTCTTTACCGCGGACTTATGCAAAAAGAGCGCGTCTGAAGCGAAACACAGGGTTAGTTCACAGATTGACAGATTGACACATCTCAGAGGGCCTGCTGGTTACCGGTGCCAGCGATACGATGACAGTAGTTAAGCAGCGGGACCATGGCAGCATCAGCAATTTCGAAACTCACGCCGATCCATATCTCTGGGAGCTATTGGTCGTTGAGTGGCTGCTGTCCCACCCCGAGCAGCAGTCCCAAGACTGGAGTCGGGCTTCCAGAATAATGAGCCGAGTCTGACGTTTCAATTTCTGTTTGATGTCTAATCGTTTAGCATTGGGCCCGACTTGAATTCTCGATCCGAGGAAGTGTTCACCGCCGCCAGCCTGGAACGTCTTGGCCTCTCGAATCTGAAGTTTGGGAAGGGAGAGGGGTGAAGATAAGGATGTAAAAGCTCTCCCCACTTTCAACTCGTTTTTTGAAGGTTCTATCGTAACCTGTTTTAACCAGTTTCCACCTCAAAACCCATCGAACAAACCTGCGCTTGTTAAGATTCTGCCGCAGTTTGTCATACCGCCTCCCACTATCACTCCCACCATCTTCAGCTAGATCCAGTGATGCCAGTGCTACTGGCTGGCGGCGACAGTAGCGAGAATGACGAGAGTACCGTGTTCATCAAGCCGTTACGCAGGGGAAGCTAGGCATTGAATGTCCAATTAAAGCTGTTGCAATTAAGTCGGTTTAGCGACAATGCTGGGCGCGCGGGGAGCAACGGAATTGGTAGGTGTTAATCAAATTGTATTAAGGTGCTTATTCTATTCTAGTATTGCTATCTCTTCCTACATATAGGCACTCGTTGTTATGAGTGTCGTTTGATGGCGGCGACTTGCTGTCGTTGCCCTTGACGGCGTTTGCTTTCCGTCTCTCTTCCGCTTCTCATGTCCGAGGACACGGGACTGTCGTTTGACAGCGGGAGCGGTCTTCCGTTTGACAAAAACAATCACAATACTGATTCAAACTCAGCCAACATGCAAAAAAGCACGTCGGGAGTGGTATCAAAATTGCCGTTGTAATGCGGAAGCTGATCTAGTGAGTTCGGGAGTATATAACTACGTAGGAAGGAAGTCTTGAGCTGAAGCGAGAAAGAAGGGGCGTGCGACGGGGGTGAGTGTTTCTCGGGCCTAACACCAGTATTTGGTGACAGCGAGGAAGCGACGGGCGTGAGGGATAGATATGGGTACTTGGTCTTTTTTTCAAAGTCCTCGCCTCTTTGACCTCCTCCTCCCTCGAGTTCTCAATATTTGCCTCTCACCATCAGACCCTACTTCCCCTGTCTTTTATCTCTTCCCCTGCACATCGTATTAGCAGTTGCCAACACGCTTTAGCGCATGTCTGGCCCTTTGGCCTAACACTAGCGCATGGTCCTCTTCCTTCTGAAAAGAGTCCATTTGCGTCGCGTAATGGGCGGAACGACCGGCTAACCGGTTGCAGATGGTTGGTACGTTTTGTAGTGAGACTGAGGTTCTGTGTTCGAATCGCAGGAGGGTGGATTTACTCTGTTTTGCTGCTTACACCCTATGCCGTCTGGCATGGAGGATGGACGCGATGGCCATCTGAGTAGTGTGGAGGGTGATGGGGTGGGCAGATGGGGGTTGGACAAGGACAGCGTGATGGTAAGGTGAAACCTACGTGGTCGAGTGTCCTGACAAGAAGTAAACGATATGGAAGTCAAAGGTAGGTCGGAGATCTGTATCTGGTAGCCCCGCATCGAAACCGTCAGCCGTCTTAGATCTCGGATCTTGAAGGCAACCGTGATGGATGAGATGGATCTGATATTGCCATTCTCGGAGAACAGGGAGAATCCGAATCCAATACTTGTTGCAGCCTCGTTGAACGTGGTGGGTTGGATGGGTAGATTGCTCCGCTGGCGCGGCTCAGCCTTGGACAGAATGGATCTCTATGGGTCTGCAGTGGAGATATCCCAAGACAGAAGAGGGGTTTTAATGACGTTTTCCGAAGATGCCGAGTCCAGATGGCGGGGTAGGTTGTGCCTTGAGGGATATCGTGCCATTCTAGAGAGCCAGAAATATTCGTACGGCCCACTTATTCACAGCCCATGTAATTGTGCGCTGCTTTAATAACTCAATACTTTGTATACCAGTTTGCCTTCTTGGGTGATTGAGCGCCCTTTCGCTTTCGTAGCTGTGTACTGAACAGTTGATTTGGCTAGTTGATGTTTGGTTGCAATCGTTTGAAGGGACC
>RCNJ01000111.1_pt1 | contig 70527 bp, 58 predicted proteins | sample 2041171 | NCBI WGS metagenome assembly RCNJ01 (sample SAMN09708213, study PRJNA481090) | feces metagenome | biome: feces | host: Pygoscelis adeliae | place: Antarctica: Rookery Lake | collected 2010-03-01 | reverse complement strand
CCGTCGGTGACGACTCGTCACGGCCAGCTCCAGGCTGCCAAGTAGGGAAAAAGATATTTTGAGAGCTCCCGTACTCTATGGAGGGCGGCGGCGTCCTCCTTCTACATTTGGCCTCCTCTTTCTACATCTGCCCTCCCGTTGAGCTCGCTCTGAGTTCACCTCCTGATGTTACTACCTCTATTCGTTGCAATCCTCCAGACCTCTTCCTCTCTCTTAATTCAAATGAACAGTCGGCATGCGGACGCGTTCACCGGAAAAAAAAAACGTTGAGCATGTGAGACGCCGGCCAAGGAATCTAGATGCTAAACACCACTAATGTGGCTAGAAAAGCATAGCTCAGCTAGTCGATCACTAATATGAAATGCGGGGAAGAAAGTTTCACAACATGATGATGTCCAAACGACGACACCCTCAAACTCTCCTCCTGAGGATGACCAAATCGAGACGAGTTGATTGATCTCTCATCTGGGCCCACGAAAGAAACTGACAAGTAAACAAGGGAAAAGGCATTTGCAAGATGTATTCTGCATTCTCTATTTCCAATTTTCCACCACTATAAACGCCAAACCCGTTTATGACATTGAACACCGTGGATAGCCGGTCCTGGGTACTTTGCTATACTTGACAAACACAATCCATTTTCCTACTTACTCAGAACACAACGCCTAGTCAGACTCAACGTAGTCGCTCTCATCATCAATCTCCATCTCATCCTCCTCCGTTCTTCCATCCTGTTTCCTCTTCTGCTCATCGGCTCTACGTGCCTCCTCAAGGACCTTGGCCTTCTGCTCTCTCTGTTTTCTTTGCCCAACGATGTACGCGCCGAGTGGAGTCTTCTCCCACGCAAAGCCCTTCAAGAACGTATCCACACCTGCCCTGTTGTTCGGCGCAAAATCAACCTTCTGTCTCGTCTCCTCCACAAACTTGCTGTTAGCCTCCAACTTCTGCACAACAATAATCAACGCGCTGTTGACCTTGCTGTTCTTATTTCCACTCGTCTTGTTCTGCGCATCCTTCAACCAGCGCTTCAGCATCACAATGACTGGAAGTGCCAACTCTGGGAAAGCAATGTTTGTGGACCACAAGGCGAAAAATTCGGAGAGTAACTCAGCGACCTGCTCACCGACGCCGTCTTGGTACACGCGTGTGCGGAGGTAGGATTTCTGGGCCTTATAGTTGGTGGCGAAGTCGAGGGACTTGAGCGTTGATGGCTTAGGTGGCTTCTTCATCTCTGCGGACGAGAGCACCTCAAGGATAGATGGCGCGAGTGGGATATACGTGCCAGTAGCACGGGAGAGACGGAGGAGGGAGCGCATCATGTGGATGCGTAGCGGGAAGTAGGTAGCGGTTGGAATCAAACGCATGGCTCCAAGCGTAACCTGGACAGTTGGGTAAATCAGAGCGCGGAGCTGAGACTCCTTGCCCGCCTCTGCCTCCTTGAGAGGAGAGCAGTGCTCGGCGAGGACGCAGGACCAGAAATCCAGCGAGTGCACGTACTGCCAGTTATAAACCGTCTTGTAAGACTCCTTGCTGTTGTTTGTGATGGAGCCACGGAGATGGATGGCAAGTTGGCGGATGAAGGTGAAGCCGGTGGTGTAGCCGACGGTTTGGTCGATTCCCCAAAGCTCGGCGGCGGAGTTCTTCATCAGGTTTATGCCTTGGATTGTGTGCATGGTGGTGTTTCTGGCGCCCTTGATCAGGCCTTGGTAGACAGTCTTGAGGACTGCCTCGCGGAGACCGGCGTCGCCGATGATTGCCAGACGGCGGACAACGAGGAAGGCCGTGATACGGGTGGCCTCAGAGCTGGAGGCGTCCGACCAGATGTCGACAACGGTCTTGACGATGCCCTTGAGAACCTTCTTGAAAGGCAAGAGATATGGAAGGAGTGGTGGGAGAGTGTTTAGAGTGAGCTTGAGAGATGCCTCGTCGGACAGGGTAGTGAGGAGGTGTTGGACGGAGTTCGTGTGAGACTTGAGGAGTGGCGTGAGGGTCTTGAACTTCTTGTTGTCGGTAGAGACGCGAGTCTTTCCATTTGGTGTCTCCTTTACTGGGAGGTGGTGCGCGAGCACCTTTGGAACGAGCTGCAAGGTAACAACCAGCAACTCGTGGTAAACCTGTGGATCCGAGATCTGATATTTATAGTCCTTGCCCTCGTCCTCGTTGACGTGTGCTGCTGCTCTGAATGCCAGAACAACTTGTCTCATTGCTCGTAACGAGTTTTGCTCCTCCATTGCCTTCTTCCACTTGGCAACGTGTGCGTGTGTGACCTCTGCCTCATCTCTCAATCCATCGTCGTCCTCCTCCTCTGCATCCACCTCCATCTCTTCTATTTGCTCTTTCTTGCTCTTCTTTGCCTTTTTATCCTTCTTCGCCTTCTTTGGAGTTGGCTCCTCGTCGGCGCTCAAATCATCGACAGCTGCTAAGTCGTCATCGTCGAAGTCGAGCGTTTCTGGGTCGTTCTCCTTCAAGTATTTGTAAAACTCTGGATCCTTCTCAGCAAGTGCCTCCATAGCCTCCTTGCTCATTCCCATATCCTCATCCTCGTCGCTGTCAACTTCGCTATCGTCGGCGACTTGTGCCTCCTCATATGACTCGTCGGAAGAGCTGGCGTCCTCATCCTTCTCTTCCGGAGCATCGCGCTTCCTCTTGCCCAAGGGCTTCTTAGAATCTTTTTTGAGCTTCTCTGGAATCTCGAATCCGCCCTCAAAGAAATCATCCACGCTCATCTTCGCAAGCGGATCCTCCTTTGGCGCTGGCTTATCACCCTCCTCCGGCTTCGACTTGCCCAAGAACTCGGCATCCTTAGCCGCGCGTAATGCCTTCTTCTCCTTGATCTGAACCTTCTGCTTTATCTTGGCGCCGGCCTTTCTCCTCTCCAGGGCGTCCTTCAAGTGGTTCTTCTCGAACTTGCGGGTCGCTTTCTTAGATGTTTTCGCCATTGCTGTGGTATTTGCGTTGTGTTGTTGCAAATGGCTATGAGGCTAAATCGCAGCCTTTGCTCAATGGCTGCCCTGGAGAAAATTGTCGATGGATTTATTATCGCAGCGCTAATCAGCTGAGAAGGACTTAGCGTGGGCGGCAGAACTTCTTACCGCCTGCCGCGCAACTGACCCCGGAACACCAAGGTGTGCGGGCGGATGGGCACAACAACACACTGAACAAGAGAGCTTCATTTTCATACTTTGAACAATCATGTACAATAACAGACAGGCGTATGCGCCGACCCCTCATAGCTATATACCAAATACAACTCTCTCTGCCACCATAAACCTCGATGAAGTATGTGGCGGCTCAGTGCCTGCTCCGGTGCAATGATGCTGACACTGCCAGGAAGTCAAGCTTGCGACAACGAGGGCAGAACGCGATTTACACGACTCACTGGCGGAAGTTTTCAGCATCATCATCACACTGGACGAGCTGGAGAAGGCGCATCTAAAGGATGCGATACCGGAGGCAGAATACACAGAAACATGCGACAGACTATTAAAACAATACAAGGCAATCTTGACCGACGAGGACGTCGCAGATGCGTTCGTAGATTTGGAGACATTCAAGTATGAATGGGAGGTAAGTGTCATTGATTCAGAGCAGCGCGGCGAAGAATGGTCTGCTAATTGTTCTAGATGGAGGTACCTCGAGCTACAAAGCTGATACGAAGCGGTCTGCCGTCGACAGTTACTGCACCTTCTCATGCAGCTCCTACGAGTAATAATAACGGCGGAGGCAGTACTGTTGCCGGCACATTGATCCTGGAGGCCACCCAGGACTTCATTACGTTTCTCGATGCGCTCAAGCTGGGTCTGCTGGCGAAAGATCAACTCCACCCACTGCTTTCCGACGTTATCCAGTCCGTGAACAAGGTCACAGATAGGGATTTTGAAGGTCGTGGAAAGATTGTGCAGTGGCTCATCACCCTGAACCAGATGAAGGCCACCGAACAATTGAGTGAGGACCAGGCCAGAGAATTGGAGTTGGACATGAATTCCGCCTACCAGGGGTTCAAGGCGACGTTGAACTAGACCTGGCTGACAAGGCCAATAACGAATTACGATTTGATGAGGTAGCATGTCGTGGGGGGGGGGGCGTTGCATAGGATGTTGGACGCCACGTATCCACAGGATTGGTAGGACATGATAGCTTGCCAACGATCTTCCACAAATCGAATATCATACAAGGAAGGTCCAGAAGCTAGGATACACAAACTCATCCTCGAAGATACGTCTGACCTGTTCGAGCACGAACTTCTCAACCTTGCCCACATTCTTCAGCACCTGCTTCCCGTTCTCCCGTTGGCCAATCTCGCTCTCGACCTTGATCTCTTGCAGAAGACCGCCCATTTTCAGGCCGTTAGGGTTGCCTGCTGGGTCATCGAGGTCTTCCGGTCCAATGGCGTTCAATGCGTCTTCGTGTGACAGGAAGCAGAAGTGCGCTTTTTTCCTAATATATGCGAGTACGGCGACGCCATCGAATGATAGGCCGGCGATGTTCAGCTTGAGAGGAATCCCAACGAAACTTGGCATGGGGTAGTCCAGTAGGATCTCAGCAGTGAGTGATAGTCTGATGTCGCCAGAATATTGAACTCGAAAGACGGTTTGCAGATCCTCGACACGAGGTTCTCTGAATCGACGTGGTGGTGTTGGTGGGTGATCATCAACGCCACCGTCAACGCCATCCTGCGTGGGAGGCCTGGTGCCGGCGGGTGAGAAGCTTGACACACTACCCCGCCCAGCATTTTGTTGGGTAGCATCACTGGTAGACGGAGGAGACATGGAGCTTGCGCTGGCAGAGTGATGGTGGCTGATCTTTTGGCGTGATGATTGGGCGATGTAATCCGGCCATCCGTGGGGAAGATGTGCTCCAGCGACAGCAGCCAGCGGAGTTTGCGTTCCAGACAAGCCTGTAACTAGATGAGAGTGAAAGTAGTTGAGATTCGAAGTGCCTCCTGAAATTCCAGGAGTATGCGTGCCAAAGAACGGACTTCCTCCTTGGTCCATCATTGAGTTGAGTGATCGAAGGCCAAATGTTGTATCTCCATCGACGTGGCTGGGCCCGCTCGACCTTGTTTCTCTATCCGTCCTCCGCCTTTCTCTTAACGTTTTGGCGTCAGGGTTATCATTTGTTGGTGCGTTGGGCGTCTCGTCGTCCTGCTCCTCCTCACTTTCATCCTCCTCGTAGAAATCCGGCAACGGATCACAGATATCCTTCAGCTCGATCTCTGGAGCAATAGAACCAAAATCGAAAGCATGAACTTTGACTGACTTAATGAACCGTGGTAAAGTTACCGTCTGGAATCGATCATGGATGAAGGTGCGGATGGTCTCGGCCAAGGCAACGCCATCAGGCCCACTCGTAACGGTCTCCCAGTTCAGATCAATGGACATCAGGCCACTGGACAACTATCATCGCCTGAGTGCTAATTATCGGAAGCACAAGCACTATTTGTATGGTGTTGGGGCTTGGAGGTGCTGCGTTAGTGTTGTTGGCTCTGGAGGAGGTTGGCGTCACGTGGATGGCTTCTTCAACCTCAGGCGGCAAGATTTAGCGAAGTCATGACTGAGTCTGGACGTTTCTTCATGACTTCCAACAGGTTCATCACAATCCCCCTTATGGAGTATAACTCTGTTCCATTATCACTTTGTGACTTGAATAAATAATTCACCATCAGCAAAATGGTGCCATTTCTCTATCCTTCTTTCCGTGGACCAGCTGTCGGCGGATCTTTCACCGCTAGTGGTCATTCTGGATCTGCTCGTTGCTCCTACTTGGACTCTAAAGCTCACTCACTTGTCAATGAGATTTCATATATTGTTCTGCACACCTTTTCTTATTTCGAATCTCCACAGTACTTTGTTTCGTCAGCCAGGAGAGGAGCCTCCAAGGCGAATCTTATTCGGCGATATGGAGTCGTGCGACTTCGAGGAGGAAGGTCTCGATCGCGGCGTTGTGTACCCGGAACAAGGAGCCCTCGTGAGACCTCCTTGTGCAACACCATCACTCATTGTTCGGCAGACACAGCATGGTGAGATGTCTTGCCTGCAAAAGGAATATTCTCATGCGACTAACACATTGTTTGGCTTCACAGTCGTCGTTATCTGTGCTCTCAGACGAGTACGCTGATGTTCCATATCATTTCGTCGTGCGTCTCGGCCACACTGTAGGAGCTTCTATTCGTACACTCAGCAGCAACCGGCAAACCTTTAGGCCAAACGATACACAGGATTCACCTACCGATGTGTTCTATTTTGCGGTTTTCATATGTTTCAGTGGTGCCGTGCGAGGCAGCACGTTTCGACTGGTGGGCGTCCACCCAGCCAATGAACTTATCTCCTTCTCATGCCGGTTAGATGCGCCCAGGACAAACGAGCAAAGGCAGGCTTTTCGCTGATGCAACAGAGATCACATGACAGCCAACGCATGCGCATGCGCATGATACGTCTCATCTTCATGTGGCGCTAACTCGCGGCAATTACGAAGATCCTTTACACGAAGCCGGACACCGCAGCAGCACCTTGCATTCTGAAAGTCGAATTGCAATAGGAATTACAAAGCTCTCGGCGTGCCAACTTAGCCTTAGTTACGCACACTCAACAATCGGCTGAATGCAGCGGGTGGCCCCGCGATTTCCTTGTCTTCCCGTATCCGGCTGCAGCTCTATGCAGCCATCACACAGACTTGCCAATCGTCGTCTTTCCGAAATACATTTCAACGTCGCTAGCCGCTGTCAAGCTCGGGAGAGGGCAGATCAGTTTGCACGTGTCGCACCTTATGGAGGCGTGCGCGTCTGAGCCTGTTGCACCCGCCTCGGCTGTTAGGAAGCACAGAAATTGTGTGCCATGACGAAGCAGATCACGCACTCAACCTCAAGACTGTACAGATCTGGTGCCACGAGGTACTGAAACATCTTCCATTCCATGAGATGGTATATCTACCGGTCATTAAAGTCATCTCCGAAGAGAGAGGATCGAGATCCACAGTCTGCCAACTGGCTATGTCCACTTCCTAGGACAAAGAGATAAACTCCGCATATAACTCCGCAGCTTCAGGTGTGCTCAACATTTGTCATGGCAAATTCTAACAGAGAGCCTCCTTCCGACATCCGCCTGCAGATGCACGGACGTCTTGAACATGCTGATGAAGCCGCTTACACGAAACTGGCTGACCACTTAAACTTCAACGGCAGACGACTCCAGATTCCGGCGACATCGATGCGCTGGCCTCGAGGCACAGCAAGTTAATCTATTTGGATGGTAAAATCAGTGCTGCAATCGCGTCAGCAAAACCTCAGTCGTCCGCAGTTGGCAACTCACCTCATCCAGCACAGGTTTCACAAACGTTATCTTCATCTCTCTGAATGATCTCCTTGATACCAGTAGGACACCTCCCTCGGTCCCCTCGTGAGGCAGAGCAGGGTGCAATTTGGCTTCTTGACTTATGCCCGCAAGCGTAGATGCAGACAATGCGGTGGCACATCGCTGCAGATGTGGTGCGGTTGATGGCGTTACCTTTCGTCGTGAATAGCTTCTGACGTCCTTTCGAAGAAGCGGCTGTTTTGACCTGCTTTCCATGTCAGGAGTGGTTCTCAAGCAGCCCATGGAGTGTTGTAACAAAAGCCTAGAGGGTATATCACACGAGCAGATCTGAATTTTCTGAGATACTCACTACTGAAATGCTGGCTTTGTGGATCAACACTATGTGGTTCGAGTTCAGACTCAGATCGGATCTCACATCGATGTCCAAAATGGAGGAAGCTGATTGAGAATCCGTTTTGAAGGCGAAGCCAGCCCGTTTATAAGTTACCTCACAAAGTTCCGATGGTCTGGGTATTGGCCTGAAAGAATTCAATTGGTGTGTTTGTTTGCCAAATCTCGTGGGATGTAGCAGACGGTTAGGCTGAGAAGTCTGCCAACTGCCTTCGGGTCTGTTGGCGGTCGTTTGCCAATTAGTGTGGATGCGATGGGTGAATGAGGAATGGAGTTGCAGCCATTGATATTGTCCTGCAGCGCAAGGTTCGACCGAAGATTACAGTGGTGAGAGCTCAAACGAACGTGTGGGAGATCGAGAACAAGCACGACGGGCTTTGTAGACTTCAAATTGTCCTCTTCGTCGTGTGGCAAGATGGAGTACACGGGGAAGACTGGGCAGTACAGAGAACTATAGGATGGGCACAAGTCATGCTTGCATGGGCCCGATTCAACCCTTGGAAGTGTTCGCAGATGAGCTAATGAAGCGTGTTTGCATATGCCATCACGGTGCTTCTTTAAACGGACAGAGAATCGACAGCTAACCAGTTGGAGAACTGCCAAGATCTCCCCACCTGTCAATTCTCCTCGACCACAGCCCTAGCAGAACCGCTCAATGCACGACTCTGGGTCTTCACATCGACGAACCCACAGAACCCATTCGGACAATACAGCCCGTGGCTTACACAAACAAACGATGTAATCCTGCTAATATCAAAAAGAGAGAAAACCATCAAATCAGGATGTGCAATACTTCTCCCCACTTCCTCCGTGACTTGCCGCGAATCACCTCTTCAACCTTAACTCGATAACTCGCAGCTGACCTTCCAAGAGACCATTTGCTCTTCTGCCAGTTCTTATCGACCTCACTATCTACTTCCGCGACTGCTTTCACGGAACATGCAGGAAGGGTCCTCCGCACCCTGCGGAACAAAGCAAAAAGGCGGTATTAACTGGTTAAGTATCCTCATGCCGGCCCCGATCATCTCAAATGAGGTCTGAGTGCCCCAAGCCATCGACAAGCGCACCTTGGGATGGGCGAGGCGACGAAACCATAAAGGTACTCACGGCACGGCCAAGAGGACGGCCACTGCCAGAAATTAGGCGGGGCAGAATCTGGAATGCTGTCATCAAATTGGGCGCAGCGAACTGACATGATCCTCGGCCAAACCACTTTTAAACTCTTTTGGGTGAACGAACAGGTTGAGGTCCTTGAAGAGTCTTCTGCATTCGTGAAGCAATCGTACTCATCGTAACTCGCCAACTGGCACATGCTCGTGGGACATCAGTGTAAGCGGCGGAGGCACAAGATCCGATGCTAACACGTTTCGTGCTACACCATCTCACTCACAGTCACTTTACTCTCTACTGTGCCAAGGTTATTCGCCCAACGGCATTGACGAGCCGCGATCATCTTGTGCTCTCACTTCTGCTTCGCCGAAGTATCTCCTTTGTCCATGTAACCTTGTCCCTGTAAGCCTCATCGCCTGATTCCCACAGCTTCTTCAAGACCTTATTAGCCTTCTTACTGGCCGACAGTCCGAAGCAGATGCGGCGGAGTCGCGATGGAGTCTCGCCATCCTTGTTCGGAGCTGCTCCATAGGCAACAGTACAGACAGGAGGGCCCGAGAATCTCCTTGCCTCTTTTGAAGAGTGGGCTGCAGCGCGACGCCGTTAGCACGATTCCCGATGACCGTAAGTTGAAGATCCACACGATACGTGACAGGCGTTGAGCACGGGCGATGAGGACTTCAACGCGGACTTATCTAGCACGAGCACGCTGCAAAGCTTCTGGTCTCTGGTGGAGTAGAAGTGACGATGACGAGCTGCCTTGATGCTGAGCTGTCACTGGAGGTACCCGAGGTAGTCTGCAGTGCCGCTGACAGCGCTGAGCGGAGCAGGGTTCCACTTGGGGCGTCGTTCAACTGCCAGCTGGGTTCTCCAAATTTCTCTGAGCCTCCAAGACCCAGAGAGAGCAACCCCGAATCTTCACTTGCGTGCGATGTACATACCAGAAGTTCATCAGCATTATCAATCACTTCCTCGAGGAAATATTTGTGTGACAGCGTTCGCGGCGTTGCCAAGATATGCGTCTCACGAATTGAAGCACGGTTCTAAGCGCCGCGCGACGACATCAATGGCACGCGCGTGCGGAACATGCGTCTGTTCGCAGGGCAATCGCAGGGCAATCGCAGGGCTTGAAAGCGAAACCTTTGATTTTGACTCGCCGAAGGTGCGCCTATCCTTGTTTGTGGCAGACACAAGGCTTGGCCGGCCTTGCGGAGCAAACAACGCTCTGATGGATGGAGGGGTAATTTGGGGAGTTTTCAGGTTACGGGTTCAAAGCGTTGAAGGGTTTCGATAGGTAAGATCCTGATACGATGGCTAAACCTGCGCCGAGTGTTGCAAGAAACCAGCGCGTGAAGTACCACATGGGGAAATTATCCTTGATGGTTGTCAACTGCCATAAGTCTCGCTTCCAGCTCTAGCTCCCGCTGACAAACGTGCAGTTTTGGTGAGCGTTAGTCCCTCGCAAACTTTTGAAAGCAAGTAACGTAACTGCCATTTAGTTACTTGACCGGTTTTCTTAGCCACAGTAGTTTGCTGAGGTTGACTTAAGCTCCATGGTGTTCATGCGGCCACAACGGACCTGATCGACGTTTTGGGCGCACTTATGCAACCTAACTTCCTGGTAAGAAGAGCCATGTCTCACTCTTGATCTGCCTGGCCTTGTTTGGGCGACCAGGTTGCGGCCGGGCATATTGCTTTCATTGATGAGGTTGCTGTTGGGGCCGCATGAGGTGCAAGGCAGATGGCACCCTTCAAAGGCATATGAAGGACACATCTGGGCCCCAGCGTCCGACATATTAAGACCAACAAGTTCACGGCAGAGCTGTTTGACATTCTCATTTGTTAAATGCACAGATATGCGCCTCACTTCGTCAACGAAGATGCACTAGAGAAGCGAGTTCTCAAAACAGACAGTCATTTGCATGAGGGAAAGTCGCTGTGATGCGAGGTGCAGCGTATCTGCACAACCAAACGCCAAGCAAAGGGTGCAAATAAAGCGGAAATCCTCACCTGCTGTGCTACATCAAGACGAATACTATGCGCGTTGATGCGTTATCACGTGGGGTCTATCACAGAACAAAGCATGCGATTCCTTACTCGGGGTCGTCTTGACTTCAGGCTGAAGGCCTCTTGACCCGTTGCAAGTCATGATATCAGCAAGGAAGATATGCAAGCTCTGTAAATGGCATCTACATACATTGGTGATTCATGCTTCCTGTACATACCGACACATCGTTGTTCGCCCATCCCATGTTCATTTAGTCATTACTCGGGTATGCCTTTCCCATACCCCAACACCATCGTAGCATCGTTATCAGACGGGGCCCTCGTGGCCCCTTATGGCCCCAACGTCAGCCAGCTTCTTCATCTCGTTCTCCCTCTAAAACTCAGCGCCCAGACCGTCCTAAGCTCAAACACCCAGAACACTCCACAGTCGCAACACTCGCGGCATCATTTCCTCGTTGTGCATTTCTCTCTGATCTCCTCGACCTCTTACCCTCGCCCGTCCTTGCTTCCGGGTCCGGACTCCTCCCCTTCTGCTCGGAACTCACCCTCTTACTTGTCCCATTCTTAGGCACCGGCGAAGTATGGGTGCGCTGTGGCGAGAGAGCTTCGCTGAACCTACTTCCGTCGCGTTGGCGGATGGGCGTTATGACTCTCACAACGCTGTGTCTCGGGCTCTCCGGATTATCAGCAGGCGACTCGGGCTGAGCCTGAGACTGCGTGGAGACATCTGTCGTCTCCCTTGACTTCCGATTCGTTTGAGGAGGCGGGCCGATAACTCTAGCTAGCTTTGTCCCTTTGGATTTCGAGTCCTCCACCACCGCTTCCAGCTTGACAGGCTCATCCTCCGTCCTCTTCTTCCGAATGCTGCCTCCACCCTCTCTCTGCTGCTGCTCCTGTAACCGCGCACTAGCCCTCCTCGCCAGCGTCTTCGCATCCGGAATCGGAATATCCAGACTCCCCCCCTTCCCCTTCCCCATCCACCCATCAAGCTTCTCCCTCGCCCTCCTATCCTCCGCCGCAGTCTTTGAACTCTTCGCTCTCGGCCTCGTAGTGCTCTTCCGCGCATTCGCCTCAAACGCCTTCATGATCTTATCCTCCGGAATGATTTTTTGCTGTGATATCGCCATTTTTGAGCGCTCCGAGGCACGAAGAGATGGGGATTCGGGGATTCGTAAGCGCGAGACAGCGTCGTTGGATGGTAGGTTGCCGAGGAGGCTGAGTTTTGGGGGACGGGGGGTGCGAGTTGTGGCGCGGGCCGCTGCGATGGCGGCTGCGGTTGCGGCGGCTTTTTGGGAGGCGAGTTTCTTCTCGTTTTCCACTTGCTTCTTCAAGCTACTGATTCCGGAGACGATGGCACCGTCGTCGTCAGGTGAGAGATTGGTGGTGTTCTCCACGTGCTCGGCGAAACACTTTTCCTTCTCGGCAGTCGAGGACTTCTTCAGGCGTAAAGTGGGTGAGCTCTCAGGCCCCGGACTCCCCCTATCCGTGCTCGTCCGCTTATGGTCCCCGGATTTGCGCTGACTTCCCTCCATCCTCTCGTTTCTAACTACCGCCGCCGTAACCTTGCCCTCCAACCCCTCCGTACCGGCCCTCATCACAACCCAAGCAACCCTCTCCACATCCCTCGCTCCAACGTCCAACCTCTGCATAACCACATTTCCCCTCTCCGCCAGCTCAGCATACTCCTTCCAGCTATATTTAATAGGACTTTCCTTTCCGCCGCGACAAAGCCACCGGAAGACTTCGTCGGAGAAGAAGAGGACGCTGTCGGGACTGTGGGCGGAGAGGAGGAGGGAGGAGGTGGCGGGCCCGATGCCGGTTAGGAGGGTGAGGGTTCTCATGGAGGCAATGGGTGTGTCCATTGCGAAGGCGGAGAGACTGGTGGACCGGATGGTGGAGGAGGTGTTGGAGGAGGCGAGCTTGAGGAGGTTGGGGCGGAACTTTCCATGTTTGAGTTTCCATTTTACGAGGCGGACGACATCTTCTGCCTCTAAAGGTATGTCGTGCTCATCCCCTTCGCGCTTCATGTATTTGTTTGGGGCGGTGACGAAGCGGAACCAGTCCAGGTCTTCGAGCGTTTCATTGTCGTTTTTGCTGGAGGCTGAACAGGTTAGTACTTGTCACTGGAAAAGGAACGAGGATATAGAGCAACGAGGCTGTCCCGAAAGACCACAGGTGGAGGAACAGAGGCAGCAGAAGTTTAAGAGGTCGAAGTGGTTATCTCGATGACATGAGTACGAAGGTACTTGTGAATGCAAAGCTAGTGTTCTTGAGAGAAGTGATAAAGGAAAGTTTATGTATCCATAACAACACGAAATATTCTCTGCCACATGCTGAGCTTTGCTGTGAAATCTTTACCACAGGCATATCTTGAAAGATTCTCGGATGCTATGTCAATGTCGTGATCCGGCAAGTTTCCCGATCACACTTTCCGCATCATAGAGAATACGATCCCCGAGCGCACAGCAAGGGCCACTCAAAACAATGTATGGGAAGCAAACATACCAGTCTTACTAGCACTAACAGCCTTCAAAAGCGGCTTATACCTCAACAACGTCGCCTCAAACTCCCGTTTCGTAATCGTGTCTGGTTCTAACATCTTCTTCCCTACAGTGGTGGTATTTACCCCTCTCGCGCCCCTTTATTCGTAACCGCCTAAGGAGTAAGTTTAAAAGCCTAAGCAACACTTCCTCACGTCAGCTTAGTGGTTAACTCTAAGTGAGCCGTGTGCAGAATGAGTATGCTGTGACGTGCTGCATAACCTTAATTCGAATGCGAGGCGGATTATCTATCCGATCGCTGGAAATGCCGCACAACAATACTGATGTTGTATTCCGGAGACCCAAGAGATCGGACGAATCGAAGTGTTGGGGTGTCAGTTTGCACATGAAAGACCAGGCAGACCACGTGACCCACGCCGACTGTGGCCGCTTTCAGTCCACCCGAAAACAGTTAAGCGCGATCTGTCAAAAGCGGTCTTGGCGGAAACGTGGTGGGGTGGATTTTAAGTGAAGGAAGATTTGCGACGACGATCTATTTACACTTCCTGACAACGACCTCCATCTATCTCATATCCACCAGTCTTTTAATTTACCTACAACCGCAAATATGGGAAACGTAAGTCGCCTCGGCTGGCACCAGGATGGTTGGAGGAGGAGGAGGAGAGGACAAAGAACAACCACTGACAGAGCAACAGGGAGCCAAAGCAGCATCTAAGCGCGAGCGCAACGGAAAGGACGCCAAGCCAGCTAAGTCCCAGCTCAAGGCTGTATGTGCACTTCGTCTACATCTCTCTCTACCCGAAACCATAATCTGCGGCCCCGTGTTGTCTTCAAGCTTCCGCGGTGCACTCCAAAGTGGCGCCACGGCGAGGCGAGGCTCCAGCCTGGTCAACCACCAAGGCGACAAGATCTGCCAGATCTGAGTCAAGGCGTCAACTGCACATCAACCATATTGATGGCCGCAGTGCCACTCAGTTCAGCAGCAGAGGACAAGCATCACATACGCCAGAGACGAATGAGAGGACATACGACGCAGAACCAAGCTAACAATTCCCCAGAACGTACAAGCCATGGACATCCAGTGCAAAGTCTGCATGTCCACCTTCCTCAGGACCACCCGCGCCCCAGCCCTCACCGAGCACGCCGAGAACAAGCACAAGAAGACGCTCACGGAGTGCTTCCCAACTTTCGTTGTTAACCCATAAGTGCTGGACCTTGGTCGAAGCATCGGCGGGACATCCTATATCTAGCCATATCAGCCTGATGATCCGGCTGTGAGCGGGGGACATATTGAAGGGGGAAGGAGAGAGGAAAGAAAAAGCGGCATTTTGTTTTTCGGGTCAAGCGCGCGGGCGTCTGGTTTATACCATATGATATAGATGAGAGATGAGAGATGAGATACAGGGGGAGAATGACAATCGAGCTTCTTCCACGTAACCACTAGTTGTGGGCTTGTAAGCATCAAGTGACACCGACGGTCTGTATTTCCCTCTTGAGTGCCCTTTGACTCTGCGAGGTTGGTCTTGTGGCTTGGTGTTGTTATTTTAGTGTATATTGGTATGAAGTCTTTTGCTTGGGCATGCATATCTGTATCTGGGAAAGAGAGGAGGCAGCCGATGGCGGAGATGTCGATCGTTTACTTCTCTACCTACTCTAACCGCTAGTTGTAGGGCTGTCGTAATCCGTAAGCACCAAGTGACGATCAACCCCTATGATTCCCCTGTAGACTGCGCCTTTTTGAATATATGCAATGTTGTTTCCGAAGCTTCTCTGAGAGCTGATGATGTTGCTATCATCCGTCTTGTCTTATGCCAATCCTCCTTTGCCCTCATGCAGCGTCAAGGGGAAGATCAGGTCGAACTCGAGGAGTAAATGCACCCCACTAGGAGGTTAGCCACAGTCAGAGTACTGTGACGCTGCGATTAAATGGTGCTCGTTGGGTTTGTGGCTGGCAAACTTGCAACGATTTGATTAAGCGCGCTGTGCGCGAGGTTTCTCACTTCTCCCGATAGGGACACCAACACCGCGGGCCCATTCTCTTTCTCGAGATACTTGTCGATTGTGGAATCTTTCAACTGTCTTTCAATCCGGCATGACTGGTCAATATCCTCATCACTACATGGTATCACGTGTGGTTTACTCCGACTGTTTTAAACGTTGCTTGGCCCATTGAAAGGCAGGATGATAAGATGCAACCATTCAAATACCGGACGACTGCCGATCTCGGCGAAATCCCAAACACTGAGCTGCAAAGCTCCGCTCAACCGCCGCCAACTACTGTTGCGACGACAACCTATCTGCTTTGACAAAAGAGATCGGAGCTCTTCCCTCCTCTTCCCACAATCCCTCTCGAATCTTTTATACCCAAATAACCAAACGCCTACCCAAGTTGGTTTTCCTCCCGCCCAACGCCGTCCCCAAGACGCCGTCATGCTCATACGCAATCATATATCCCCAATCCCAGATCCTAGATCTCTGCACTGCACCGCCCGGATGAGAGCTATTGCCTTCACTATTAGAATACTTTCATGTTTGGCGAACGATCAACGATCCAACGCTGAGGGGAGCTACCCCCCATTCTCCATGTATGCTCCTCATCATCCTTCCCGCGCCGGAACCATCGTTCCAAAATAGCATACTCCTCTTTTGTTGACAACCTCCTACGACCCGTCCAACTCCTCTGCCTCAACCTCATTTCATCTGTGTTTCCACCCTCAATCACCGCAGCCACCCATCATTCCGAAAATTCTTAAAGCTCCACGGACCACTTACTTCCCCTACCCCATTGCTCCCCATACCATTCCCGACCGCATGCAAACAGCAATTCCTCTCCAACATCCCCGGTCGAATCGTCCCATCCCCTACACAACTCGCCGCATGCGCAAACGCGTTATTGCTTATATTATTATTCAAAGTTACCGACTTCATTCCGTTGATGGGCTGGAAGCCAGTGGGTAACGGTTCTTGCGTGAGGGTTGATGGTGGGAGGCCGAGATCCAGAGAGACTCCTATTGTCGCGCCCATTGATGTGGTGGTATAAGCAGTAGGGTGGGCTTGCGGGAGGGTAGCGGGTACGGTATTAGGACTCTCCATCCACATCATGTCATCCTGGCTCTCATCGGTAAATTCCCCGAAGAAGTTGGAGGTGGCCGAGAACGGCTCAAAAAGGTTATCAAACCTATCCTCATTCTCCATCGTCGTCGCGCTCAGCGGAAGGCTCGCAAACTGGCGACTCGTATCAACCTGCGACTCCAATGGCTGCACACTAACCGACAACCCCGGGCTCTTCGGCGCAAGCCGACTAAGTGTCGACCCGCCATAACTGGGCTGCAAGCTCGCCGGATCCGTATCAAAACTGGTATCCGACGTCACCGAATTCCTACTCTGGGGGTCGCGTTTCGGGAATCCGTACTTCCGCATGCTATTCGGCTCGCCCTTCGTCCTTCTCAGCTCCTCGATCTGAAGCTTCTGCATGAGCAGTTCTTGCTCCTCTCTGCTTTCGGGGAAGAATAGGTCTGGAGAATCTGAGGTGTGGGATCCGATGCCGAGGGAGGCGCAAATGTCGTGGATCACTGGGAAGCCTTCCTTGTTTATACTCGGTTCGTGGAACGCCCAGGATTGGCCGTCGCGGACCATGGCGTAGAGTTTTAGGACGGCTTTTTGCATGACGTATTGGGAGTTTTCGAGGAGCTCAGCGTAGCTATTAAACCGGTTAGTTTTTTGCTCTCGAATTTCTTCTCGTCCTCCTTCCTTTCGCGATCTGCGGTATGCAGCCGCATCTCACATGTCGCGGTGCAACGGGAATGCTTACCCATTAGGAACCTGCTTATACTCCTTGCTCTTCCTACTTCCCGCCGTACAGATCACTCCATCGTCTTTACATCTTTTGCATGGATTTTCTCCGTCGCATTTCGTCTTCTTCATTCGACAGCGCTCGCATGCTTTCCAAACTCTCTTATATCTCACTTCCAGCGTCTTTTCGCTTTGGCAATGCGCCCGCGACGAACTCGGACGTTTGGTTATTCGGTTACTGTGTTTGGCGCCGTGTGTTTTAGAGTGTAGGTATGCATCGTCATGTAACGCAGGACTTGTGTCTGGCGAAGAATTGGTAGTAGAAGTTGAGTTTGAAGATGTGGAAGGATTCGGCTTCATTTCCGTAGAGATCGTACTGTGTGATGGAGTGCGTTTTCGTGTCGTCTGCGCCGTTTTAGGTGAGCCAGTGTTGCCAATCATCATCGTTGCGTTGGGGTCCTTGAAATCGTATTTGTAGTTGAGGTATGATATTTGCGGTATGATATTTGCGGTATGATATTTGCGGTATGATAATTATTATAGTGACGATTGTGATAGTCGTAAGTCGTGCGCAGTGATGTAGTGCTGACGACAACGCAAAAGTATCCAAGTTTAAACAACCAGACGTCTAAACATGCAGCAAAAGCCTTAAAGACTCCGTGTTGCTCCAGAGCGAAAGCAAATGGAAATAGTGGAAATTATTAATAGCGATTTCCAAGCATTTATGAATTTCGGTCGTGCGTGGTGATGCCATGTAATCCCCTCTGTTGTAATGTACCGTCGGCGTAGCTCCCAAGGCGCAAATACACCCCACCGTCACTGTCAAATAGCTGTGGATGAGCAGTGCGCAGATGCTCTTCTGCTTGGCGTTCCTTAGCAGTGTGGTGCTGCCGACAGGGTTGTAAGGCTCGGCGACTGATTACGACCGATAGCGCTAGAGTCGGGACTTCGCTAACTCCGAATCTCCGTCGAACGATTGTCCTCGCTTTAGTGGTTGATCAGGGGCGCAATACTTTTTGAGTAGGAGTCGCAGCTTTTTTCGAAACAACTAGAGAGGGATGGAGGTCGTATTAATATGAATCAGGTTAATTCTTTCTCGTATGGGGAATGTTGGTCGGAATACTGGTGCCGCGTCTGTGTGGATAATGGTCCCAGCTTGATGCTACCAGGACAACCTGCGTTTTTTATGCTTCTTATGTCGAGTGCACTATCCGCGCTCAAGCTTTTGGTTGCGTGCGGCGCATACCGAGCCTGAATGAGTAATTAGTACAGTACAAAGATACTTTTTATCATGCTGAGTGATCTGCTTACGGATATGGATTGCCGATTCGTGTTCGTGGCTTGAATGCTTGTCGACGGTGGTGTCAGACGCCAATGGTAGGGTTGCGTAATGATGGCCTCGGGACGAATTGGCGCCCGTCAAAAAAGCGGTTAGTAGAATGCCGCCGAAGAATTGTGGAGTAGTTACAAAGATTATGGCTAGAAGCTAGGGAACTCTGAATAACGTGCGCAAAACGGCCGTCAAGCGTTGGGGTGGTGTGGCTTGGTGCCGTTGGAACCGTGAAGCGGCAATGATGCCGTGTTGATATGCTCTGATAGATGTCAACTGTCGAGTTTAGGCTTCTCTATTTAACACGTTATTGGAAAACATGTAGGCTCAAAGACAGGAATGCCATGGTTGAGAATTTGATGCTTCATGGACTTGGCAGGCGCCACGCTGGTGGTGAATTGCAGATATGGGTTTGGTGGAGGTCAAGTCGGCATTGGAACGCTTGTGCATTTCTGCAACCAGTCGGCACTTACAGAGAACGAAAGAAGCCCATGAGGGATTTTACCAAGACCAGAATCAACGCATTTTCTCATCTTGGAAGTGGTTTATTCCGAACTCGTATTGAGCCACCTCCGAGTTCCAGGACTGCTGTTGTCGACGCGTGCTTACTAGAGCGTCCGCCGAATCTCGACAAACGGCCTGTTATTGGGAGGGCATCACCGACCGAGCTGACACGCATTTTGATTTCTGAGTGATGTTCTGGGCCCCAAGTGCATGATCACTGATCAGGTCCACCAGCTCGGCAGTCATCCTTTCTAGAAGATATGGAGCCATATGTGGAGACTGTAGGCAGATGAAGATGAAAGGCTGATGTCACGCATGGCAGTCGAAGACCTTTGAGCAACGCAAAACACCACACATGGAACGACGACTCGCTGGTTTTAGCAACTGGGAGTCGATGTCATATCGAGAAGATTGTGACGACAGACAGTTCCACTTGGTGCGGCCACTTGACACCTATCAAATCGCCCTATAAGTTATGTCGTCAGTCTCTTCACCGGCCCCATCTTCATATACACACTCCCTGACATAATTCGGACAGTACTCGTGAGGAAAACCACTGAGGTCCGCCGTCTTTGGAGTCCTTGGGCTAATGAGCCACGCTGAGGTCGGGAATCTTTCTAAGATGGAAATGGCCCAGAGGCCGCGCCGGGCTTTTACCGTAAAAGCTAGCTCACATCTACATTCTCACTATCGTTTACGCCGCATTCATCACTGAGGGCAGCCGGTTCTGGCAATACCTGATACTCCCTACCCAGCATGTCAAGTGTCGTGTCGACCTGTACCAGGCACTTGCTTTTACTGCGAAAATACGTTGGAGCAGAAGTACCAGGTACAGACCCATCCGATATTTAACCCGCCTGGTAAGGAGTAGCTACTCGTACGATGCTGAAAAAATATCACCGAGAACGGCGAAACAACAAGAAAGCCAAGAAATAGTCAGTATAACGCAGCACGAGGCGCATCAACCTCGTCGTCGCCCTGGCGACATCTCCAAAAGATGGAGAATGGACTCAGATCGCACGATAGAGATCGGTCAAGATTCTGGAACCGCAATCTGGCACGGTTACATAATCGCACACGGCAGTTGGCGCTAGTCTCGGTAGACGGCACGGACCAGCTCTTCAGCCGAAATCCACAATCGGGTCTCCGGTAATATGGCGTGCCGCCTTTCTCCATCCACGCCGGGCTCGTGAAAGGGGTCCAAGCGCGGAGAAACACTGATTTCATAAAAGGGACATAAAAATGCACAAAGTTGTGTAAGTTGACAGCCTTATTAGAGGCTTGGCGCTTGTGGCATTGACAGCTGCCACGCAGACGTCATTCCTGACCGCACCTTCAGCCTTGGATACCTTGATGATCTGTTGGCAGGTTTGTATGCACACTATCTTTGAAGCAAACACTTCATTGTTGCGGTAGGGAAGCTTTTCATCTTATCATTCCATTACCATACATTCTGGCACGTTTATATAACATCTCGACGAAACGAACAAACTCAAACTGAGACCAAGAACCAGCGAGAACCACCAAGAGTAGCACCAGAACGACACTTTACCACGAATTATCATTGACCGAGAACACAACACCACAAACCACATCTCAACATCAGGTAAATATCCCCCGATGGCTCACCCACAGCCCTCCGTCCAAGACCGCATCCTAAAGGCCGCCACGGAGCAATCTACCCTCCTCAAGACTCTCCAAGAAACCGACTACGCCTCCGGCGCCCTCTCCCAAAACCAAAACTACATCAACACGCTAAACAAGCAAATCTCCCAAAAGGAATCCCGCGTCAAGCAGTTGGACGTCTCCCGGCAAAAGGAGCAAAAAGAGCATAGCAAGTATCGGGATTCGACGATGAAGAGGTTGAGTTATAAACTGGCAGGCAAAAGGCAGGATTTTGAGGAGAAGCAGAAGAAGGAGGAACAGGAGTATTTAAGTGCTGTGCAGGAGCATTTTGAAGAGAGCAAGTGTCTTGAAAGCCTCAAGACCCAATTGAGAGAGGCCAAAGAATCACAACAAGAACTCCAGGCCGCGCAACTGAAACACAAATCGGCTCAAGAGGCATTGGAGAGGCTGTACAACAATTTGTTTCAGGGTCCCACTCCAGCATTCCCAGAAGAAGACCAAGCAGAAAACGCCGTCCGCCCTGCCCAGTCCGCCTACCAAACCGCGCAGCAGAAACTGACGGCGAAAACACAAGTCCTCAACATCCTGGGCATAGCCCTAAAAGTTATGACGCAAGTCATCCGCGATATGGCGGACGCGGAACGGGCGAGTCAAATGGACATCATGGGGTGGGGCGGCTCGTACGCCGACATGGCTGAGCGCTCTGCCTTGGCTCGTGCGCAGCAAAATGTGCAGCAGGTGATGATGCTGATGCAGCAGGCGAGGGGTCTGAGTCCAGAGGTCGGGGAGCTGGGCCCGATGAGGATCGCACAGGGGCATTTTATGAGTGATATTCTTTTTGATAATTTCTTCACGGATATGAGTTTTCATCGGGAGATTCAGGAGAGTGCTAGGCAGGTTGTGGGGGCGTACCATAAGTTGAAAGCTCAAGTCGAGCAAGCTGAACGAAGAGTCAAGGACCTTCGGGTTGAAGTCGACCGTCAAAGTCATAACCTCAGAGCTGCGAGGGAGAGACTGATGCAGGTTAGGGCTAGGGTGTTTGATAGTGTTGCTGGTGGGCTGCCGGAGTATCACCCTTGATGAAAGGTGTGATTATGGTGGGGTGAGACTCCTACATGAGCTTATGATTACATGATATTCGACGATAATTTGCGGTGGAGTATTCGAGGTTTGAGAATATGGACTTGGTGCTGCTTCTCGTCAATCCCTGCCCAGTATGCGGCGTTTGTCTACCTAGTCAACTTAGTGTGGTTGAATCTAGTATTGTCCACAGGTAGTACTCCATTCATGACTACTTAGGTGGGGTGTTGCAGTATGTTCTGTATTGTATTTTATCGAGTGCTCCGGCTCTTCCACTGCTACTTAAGTAGGCTAGAGTAGTGCCAAGGTAGTATATTAATGAACGTTTCGCTGAGTCCAGGTTCTGCAAGTAGAAGCACTCAAACGACGTGAGAAGTCTTGGCACTACTTACGACTACGTAAGCGGTTTGTGAGGACTACTCGTGTGTTAACTAGTGGCTCGTCCCACAACCGTTCTCCAAACCGAAAACTGGCGCTTAGATTGGACGAGGACTTTGTTTCTGAAACCGGTTTCGAGATCTGTTCGCGAGGTTCTCATCCGAGGCCCACCTCTTGAGCCTCCTATGGAGGCTAAGTTTTGGGTTGTTGCATGCTTGGTGTGCGCGACGGTGGATGAAGTGCAATGGCCGAAGGTCGATTAATCTCAGCAGCTATCTGTAGCGTGCCACGTTGCAGAAGGCTGCCTTAAATGCTTTGCGGATGGAGGCGGGGGTTTCATTCACACAAGTTTCAGGCCTTCAATGGCATATGATTTAGAGTGATTATGTTAAGGTCCGAAGAAGCAATTGTGTTCTGACAGCCGTCTATTGATCTTTGCCCCGCTATTGAGGAGGTAAGACAAACCAGGGCGGCATCCAGGGCGGCATCACCGCTTACGCCGAGAATAGCTTCCGCTCGGCCCGGCTAGTCTTATCGCATTCCCCGTCGCCGACGATAAGGACCTGGTCTCAATGCATAACAATTTCAAGACCTTGAGCTTCAAAACCAACCAGTTGCTCAACACAACACCCACCATGGCGTCGTCGGCCAATCTTCCGAGCCCAGGCTCTGGCTACCCCTTTCCATCACACTCACCCGCTATAACCGCCGCGGACTCTCAAGGCGCTATTAGCGCAACAGCAACAGCTCCTCCCTCCATCACCTCCTCTCTCCCACTCAGCCTCGATACCCTGTTCTCGAATCCTCTTTTCGCCGGCGGAATCGGCCTTGCCGGCCTCGGCGCCGCCGCAGCAGCCGTACGAAAAGGTGGCCTACGTGCCGCGGCATTGATAAAGCGCCGACTCCTTGTAAACCTCGAGATCTCAAAACAGGACGAGTCCTACCAATGGATGCTAGCCTGGCTGTCGCTCCACCGCCCACAGACCGGCCTGCTCGCAGGCAACCTCACAAGGATCCATGATCTGAGTATGCGCACCGCCTCAAAGACACTGCCGAATGGGGGCTCGCAGACGAACTTCCTCTTACAACCGGGTTATGGGAGGCATATTATAAATTTCAAAGGCGCGTATATACAGGTGCAGAGGGAACGGCAACAGAGTGCTAATATGGCGACTGGGGAGCCGTTTGAGACGGTTACGTTGACGACGTTGTATGCGCATAGACATGTGTTTGAGGATATATTTTCGGAGGCTTATGCCTTGGCTAAGGAAGCTAATGAGGGTAAGACGATCATGTATAGCGCTATGGGAATGGGGTGGTCGCAATTTGGGGATCCGCGTAGGAAACGTCCATTGAGCAGCGTTGTATTGGATGAGGGTGTTAAGGAGATGGTGGTGCAGGATGTGAAGGATTTCTTGGGTTGCCAGAAGTGGTATATTGACAGGGGCATCCCGTATCGCAGAGGGTATCTACTCTATGGTCCACCGGGGAGTGGGAAGAGTAGTTTTATTCAGTCACTGGCTGGGGAACTGGATTTTGGGGTCGCGATTATTAATTTGAGTGAGAGGGGCATGACGGATGATAAGCTTATTCATCTTCTTACGAAGTTGCCGCAGAGGACGATTCTGCTGCTGGAGGATGCGGATGCGGCGTTTGTAAATAGGAGGCAGATTGATGCGGATGGGTACGGAGGCGGCACGGTCACTTTCTCTGGCTTATTGAATGCCCTTGATGGTGTTGCGGCGGGAGAAGAGAGGATTGCTTTCCTGACTACTAACCATATTGAGAGGCTGGATGAGGCTTTGATCAGACCTGGAAGAGTCGATATGACAGTCCGCATCGGCGAGGCTACTCGCTACCAAGCAGCGGAGATGTGGGAGAGGTTCTATGGAGATATTGATACGGACGGGAATGGCAAGGAGACGTTCTTGGATAGACTGCATCACCTTGGTCTGATTGCAAATGCAGAGGGAAAGACTGATGGCATTAAATTGCGAACGAGCACTGCTGCTATCCAGGGTTTGTTTCTGTTTAACAAGGATAATATGGAGGGAGCGATAGCGCAGGTTGAAGGACTGGTGCCGAGGGTGTATGAGGCTGAGGCGACGCTTGCTGGACGTCCGCATGAAGGGAGTGATGGGACAGACCGTGTATGATATGGTTTAGATGATTGATAGAGCATGCTGTTAGCATGAATGATACCCGTGTACAACTACTAACCACCTAAGCTATAAAATTTACGCAAAATGGCTGAAAACACGGTAACTCAGATGACCCCAACAAGCCCCAAGCGCGCCGCCCCAGAATCGACAACAACATCACAAGAGCCAGCTCCCAAGGGGTTCCAGAAACCCATGCGGGTATGGTGCGGCTGGTGCACCTGGAGCATCATCTCTCCCAAAACAGTAAAGACAGCCAAGTTATTCTGCCACAACTGTGAGAGCGTCTACTGGTGCAGTAAATACTCTCTATCCTGCTTCCATCCTGCTTCGTTAAATCATTAGGCATACCATCTAACACGTCCCAAGGTCAGCAGTGCATGAATGCAGATACGAATATAGACCATGGCGTGACATGCCATCCAGATGATAAGATTGTTGCAGATAAATTGGAGGACATAGAGCACCGGTCGGTCATGTTGACCACTAAGCGGGTTCAGACTCCATAAGATAGTTGCTTAGATTCACAATGTATCGGTATTATTGATTCGTACTATTTGGTGGAAACTTCCATTGAATTTTCCAAGGTCTAGCAGCTCAGCGTCATCTTGATGCTTAATGTCCAATTTTCTGATAAATACTAAAGGAAAACGCCTATTCAACGCTCTATATCGTTGGACTACATGCTATATTGCCTATGAAACTCACGCGCAAATGGGTATAGTACGCTCAAAGAATCGTTCAAAACAAAAGAAAGTCCCCGCCGCTCAAATCAACCAGGATATACACAGGCATTCAACGCTCAAAACAGACTCCTCTCCTATTCTCGCCTCCCTTCTTCTCTCGGTAAAGCACGTCACACAGCATACAAGTCCGGATCCTCATTCTCATCATCATTAGCTTCTCCCACAAATCTCGACCTCGCGATCTTCTTGCGACTACGGAGCACCATCTTCCCCGCCGGTCCAATGACCTCCATCTCCCTGTCCACGAAACCTCCCCCGGTCGCAACCTTCGTATACCTCTTCGGCTTCTTTCCCTTCTCGTGATAAACCGCGGTCTCACCCGGTTTGACCAGACTCCAGTCCTTCATCGCATCAAAATCGAAATCGACCGACGAGAGGTCCGACTCAGCATCGGATGCATCACCCATTGCGGTATCCCCGTCCTGGTCTAGATCTAGGGTGGCCATCCTTGCGGTTTGGGCCTGCAACTCTTCATCTCCCAGTCTTGCTTCCTCCTCCTGTCGCTTAGCATCCGCCACCGCGTTAGCGCGCGCACGACGTTCTGCTTTGGGCACGCGGACGTAGGGACGTGGGGTTTGTGGGTGGATAATCTCCTTACGCATCTGTGGCATATGTAGCTCCACGCCCTTTCGGATACAGGTGAGGAGGAGGTTTGCAAGCTCTGCCGAGGCGATGTAATCGCTACCGGTCACTTTACCACTGAGCGTCAATCTTGCTAAGCGATGATAGTCATTCCCTGGGATGTCGGAGATAAAGTCGGCCAAATCGTCGAAGAGCTCGACGTCGAAGTTTGGGTCGTAATCTTCCCATTCGGAAGAGAGCTTGATTCTGAGGTTGCGGGTGTGTCGTGGGATGTAGGTGGTGAGCGGGGTATCGTAGTCGATATTCCCGAAATACAATAGTGTATCGCTCGTTGTGATCGTGATCTCTTCCTTCTTGCAGGTGCGTTTGAGATTGCTCAAGAACCATGTTGACCTCCTTGGCTTCGGTTCTGTGAGGTGTGACTCCAAGAGATCACCTCCCAGATGAATAGCCTCGAGGGAGCAGAATCGCGGATCGTACTTCGCCAGAGCCACGTCATCGAGTTGGTCATAGAGTTGTACGTATCGCGGGTGGAAGTCATCCCAGTAGACCTTCAGCACCTTCAGACTCTGCGGTAGTTGTTCAGTAAATGGTCTTGCGAGCTCCTCTTCGTGCATCAGACCCGGTATTGTGAGGCGTTGGAAGCCGTCGAGGTGCTGACCTATAAGGAAGAGGTTGTCCATGCTCGGGCGCCAGCAAAGAATCATTTCGATCCTGATCTCTAGGATGTGCAGACGTTGGAAAGCGCTGTAAGAGCTGATGATCATTCCGTCAGCGAACTTCCTGTCGATGAAGTGTCCTCCCCGATGCCCTTGAAGGCCTTCAAGGTCGAAATAGGCCGTTATGCTCAGCTCCTCAAGGGTGTCTTTTGCCACGTCTTTTAATGAGTTGAGAAGGGGAATCGGATCCATGAGTGCGGCTTGGGTAGAGGTGGCACCATTGATGCAGTGTTCGTACTTAAAAGACCGCAGCTGATGCGTCATTTTTACAAGCTTCGCAAGATCGGAGGTACGACAGTAGCTCTGCGGAAAATGCAGATGCGTGACATTCGAGCAGATTCTCGTCCCCTCCACACGCTCCACACCAGCTCGGTAGGCTATCTTCTTGCTGTTGCGCTCATCCATAAGGTAATTCTCGCACCAATCCTCCTTAACCATGACGGTGAGTTCGCGAAGCTCAGGCGTCAATAAGATGAAGACTAGCGAATTCAAAAGTTGATAATATGCGTGTGGATCGACAATCTCGACTTTAGTAAGCTTCTGCAAAACAGAACAGCTCAAAGACAGCCACTCCCCCATCCTCTGGTACTGATTCTGCATATGATGTTTGTTGTTCAAAACTTGGGTAGAGTGGGCGGTGATGAACAAACGGGTGGTGTGTTCTTGAGACGGCCAATTCTTGTTCAAAAGTGCCTCGCGCGGAGGGAGCTCTTCCGTCACGTCGTTTGGCTGAAACCAGAAGGCTTGTTGATACTTCCGCATCGTCAGCGACTCAACGTTCGGTGCCAACATAAGCAGCATCTCGAGGAGTGCATCTAACAGCATCCCACTTTGGACTCGCGAGATCAAGTTGCCTCTGCTGACGGAGTCATTGATATTCGGCTCGTCAATCTCTGGCCAGTTTTCGCAGCTTTGAATATTATGGATAAAATCACTCATGAGCCTTAACTCAAATCCTGAGAAGCAGTCCCTGTCAGCAGCGCCGTAATCCCAGTTGACGGCCGGTTCGACACCCATGTCCAAGCTGCGAATCATCGGTCTGAGACTCTCGTCGCGAAGTAGAGTTCTGATTAGCAACTTGATGTTCGTGCCACAGCCAACATTGGCGTTCGAGATTCCGCTGAAGGAGACCTTCACATCTCTATACTTGAGGTTTCTGGTCAGCCGATATAGTCTAGGACACGAGCGTGCAATGTTCTCGATGTTTTTCGCGCCATCATGATCATCATCGCCGTCGGCGACAAATTCGAGGACATGCTCCCAGATCTCGTCTGGCATGCCGATATCGCCGGGTCTGGAGACGGGTTGTGTCATGGAGTTGGTGCCATGACTGGTGGTAATGTTGGATGTGGGGATGTGGGGTGTGCGAGAGCTTAGCATTTGATGTTAGTAGGAGAAGGCCAACAAGACTTGGACCACTTGCACGGGATGGTGACAGAGATTTGCTAGATGACGGTAACTGAGAAGCTTCGCCATCTCGCCAGTGTTCAGCGTCGGTCGTCGTCGAACCGTGTGTATGTGCGTTCTTTGAATGGTGGGTGTCGCGAACGAGGCTCGACTTACGAAAGTTAGCCGAGTCAGCAATATAATTGAATGGAACGAGAACTCAAATCTTACCAGTATTTCTGTATTTCAAGGACTCAAGACGAAGATTATTATGATTTTGAGTTCTGCAACATGCAATCGCTTGGTCTAAGTTGATTGCGTATTGGTTAATTTTGTAATAGTTGGAGGTTCGTCGAAGTGCGTGAAGGAAAAGAGAAGGGGAAGAAGCGAGCCACGCTAGATATCAGACGGGCAACCTCACAACCGCAACGAAATTGACGATAAGGCTTATCAGCCACGCCTTAAGCATTGCACTAGCGCTTTTAAACAGAGACTTCCATTTCAGCCTCCCTACGGTCAGATGACCCCAACCAATTGATGACCCTGGCCATGAGATCCCTTGCCCACCTCGTCTCCTCAGCCGCATTCAGCTAGAGTACATTGACATCCGCCACGGTAACCCCCCTTCACTGGAAAACCAGTTTGATAACCCAAGCGGCCTACTGAACAATCTCGGTCATCAAATCTTCTGGCCACCTCGCCGCATCGAAGCCGTTACCGCTGGGGCCCTGCCACTGCACAACAGGCTTCACAATTTTCATCTTCGCACCGATAGCCTTATTCCCCACTTCCTTAAAACACCCATCCTTGAACTGCGCGGTCTCCCGCTCATGCTCCTTAAGCGCCTTCATCAACACTGGAATCGTCTGGCCCATAGAACGATAATGTCTAAACGCCGGCTTCCCATTCCGCTCACAAACATCCTTCCACACATCCTCTGGGTATGTACCAACAGAGTTTACAAGCCATTGACTTTGGTAGATGAGCGCGACGTCGACTTTGTAACTCCCACCAGTCGTATCACGGCGTGTGATTGCGTCGAGAATACCGTTTCGTCCAGCGACACCAGTGTAGTAGTCGCTATTACGAGAGACAGGTGTAACAGCTTCACCAGCCGGGTTATCCATAGCGTCCGAATACGCGGCTGAGACACCACAGCACGCATCAGAAATCTGCTACCAACCAGAGCGATCTCTCCACGGCCCATTCCATCCATAGCAGTTCTCCCTCGCGACAACAATACCGTGCTCTCTACCACTCTCCTTGATCATCTTGAAGATGTCGTCGGGTCCAAGTCAATACTTCTCCATCACGCCAGGACGGTATCCAGAGACCACAACATCGGCATCAAGGATCAACTTCTTAACTTTCTTCGGGTCTTCAGGGTCCCGAAAATCCAACCACGTGTTCCACTTTCCGCAATGCAGGTCGACATGCAACTGAATGCTATCCGGCAGATGTTTGGCAATAACGCGCATAACACTCGCGCCATATTCGGCAAGTCCGCGAGTAATTGCTGGCACAGCAATAATCCTCGTCACACCAAGCACCTTCGACCCCGCCAACGGTTTCTTCGGCCCTGTCTGCGGAGTCTCACGCCACCAGGACTTAGGATGGTAATCAGTTGATGCTGGGACTGGATGGATTTCATAGAGGTCGACGTGGGAATTGGCTTTGTAGTGCTCCGTGGCTTTGAATTCATCAACTGAATAGCAGATTGTGCCGGCGTGGCCGTGTCGGACATGAGCTTCTGGAGGTCAACAGATTGCAACTTCCCAACGGCATCTTGGTAGGGCTTGATGCACTCCTCGAAAGTCTTCGCCTGCTGGAGTGTCTCTGGGAGGCCGAGAGCTTTGATGCTGGGGAGGGGGTCGATGGGGCCGTGTGAGTGGAAGAAGCGATCGCCGCCAATCTTGTGGATGTTCGTTGCGAGACTCTGGTAGAGGTCTGGACATGGGATACGGTTGATGGCATCCTTGATGTGGAAGAGGGTGTGGAAGCGTGGCTTCTGGCCGTCTGCGAGTGCGGCGAAGGAGGCAGCGCTGATGGGCTTGTCGCTATTGGGATCGACAGTCCGTGGTCGGATGAGCTTCCTTCCATAGAGATGCTGTGAGAAAGACAGAGAGAGTAGCACATACATAGGAATACACTCATAAAAAACAAGCTAGCAAGATTTGTATCGATCGTCACTTCCTATGGCTCTACCTTGTACTTCTCGACCAACAGGTTGTTGATCCAAATACTCTCTAGTGCTTTCAGAGACGAGATGGACTCGGCGAATCGCCAGTTGATTGGGATACTGGGTCTCGAAGTGCCCCTAAACTTGACGAGAGGTGCATAGTGTTCGCCTTCTTGGGAAGATCATTGGCGATGAGTTCGTTCTTCAAGATGCCTTCGCGGAGAATCTTTGCTGCTGCAGCCTGTACTGAGTGGTTGGACGCCATGATAAAGGGCTGGATTCAATGCTCAGTAGATATGGGGTAGATTACAATGAGCTCGAGTACAATAGCAAGAACTCAAAGCTTAACGAAGACGACGGGAAGTGTTTGCGAAGTAGTTATCTCACCCGACTCACTCGACTCACTCGACGAAGGAGCAAGAGCGGCAACGACGTCACACCTAAGCGGCCGCGTATCCGCGCGCTTCTCGGCCACAGGTCACGGCATCTCAAAGATACATCTTGGGCCGAGTCAGCCATACAAACTCGAGCATAGTTTGGTATATCTTGTTGTCAATCAGCTCTGACAAGGTCTGTCGTCGTGTTCTCCGCACTAAACCCTGCAATCCGCTATGCCTGATGCGGCCAACCGGTTTGACGCTCAGGTTCGGTGAAAGGTCGGCATTTAACGCCGAGTTGTCCCAAAAATATCAACATAACAGAAGTAAATTGTAAAGTTTTCTAAAAATATATATAATAACGATGCAAATGGTCAAGTTTCTTAAATGAAGTCATCGTTCGTTTTGCTCCAAAGTTTTTAGACTTACAAGATGTGAAGTTTCTCATGGCAGAGAACTGGCCGTAATCCTGGAAGCGTTCTGGTCGAATCCTCAGACACTTCATATCCAAACACCAATCCGTATCACGCTTTATTCAACTCAACTACTGTACAAACATAAAGTAACGAGCCACTTCTCCCTTACAATATGGCAGCAACCAATTCGACCGAATGGGATCACCTTAACCCGGAAACAACGATTCCACCACAGGCAGCAAAGCCAACCACAAAATCGGCCCAGCTTGCGCCCAAATCCCTTCTCCTAATCCTTGCCCTCATAATCCTGGGCTACAAGTATAACACACTTGATTACATCCTCTCCCACGTTACTCAACCTCTCAATTCACCACAAGCACCCATCTCCCAGTCCAAACCGGATACCGTCGACACCTCAATAAAGGTAGCAAGGTCCAACACCGCGACCATGGCCTGGGCAGCAGCAGTGATTGTTGGGGCCATCGGTTATGGCTCTGTGATGTTTAGGCTTGCGAGGGAGAATATTATGAGGAAGGAGATGGAGAGGAAGGTTGCGGAGGACGAGAAGAGGGAGCGGAGGGAGGAGGTGAGGAGGATGGAAGAGCGGTTGCGGAGGTTGGAGAAGAGGTGAAGGGCCCATAAAGGACAGGAGACTTCAAGTAGGCCGAGGTTGTGGAAAAAGAGACGAAAGGAAGAGGATGGCAACCAGTTTAGTTTTGCTTGTGTACGGATTTAGTTGGTCTGGAGACTGAGTCTACGCCTGCAGGAGCTTGATGGCCGTGGTTCGATCAAGAAAGATTGAGAGTTGTATGAGGTCTGTGTTGCTGCTCTCGCCCATGAGATGAGAGACTGGCAGCCACAATTCAAGGCAAGAAAAGGTATTCGATTCGTCAGCCTTGCAATTCAAACTCAAAGATCAGGCATTCCCAAACTCATTATATAGCTTTTATTATGCTATTAAACTCCCAGTCGCTCAAACACCTTCCCATGATTGAAATTAATCAAGCGAGTTTTCATTTACTGGTTGCCAGCGCCTCCGGCACCGCGGCCTGCGCCACCTTCGCCGCCCATGAAGTTCTTTGCCCTATACAGCATTAGCTATCGGATCTAAGGATGCTTAAGTGAGATACCGGCGGATGGAGCTCGGAGTTACCCTGGCAACGAGTACGAGATAACTCTGGAAGGCATTCGAGTGCTTTCGCGCCGCAGAAAACGCAACAGCGTTCGAATGTCATCGAGGGTCGTCTTCCACTCATTACCAAGGAAAAGTCCGCCGAAATGGTTAAAATATCTGGGATGGATAAACTTACATCTCAGCAATGCTTGGATCCTGCATCAAGCTAGCAATATCCGGCGTGCCGCCACCCTGTCCTCCAGCACCCGCACCTCCATCTGGGGCGCCGCCAGCACTGCCTCCAAGCTGGGACGCCATGTTCCTGATAGCTGGGTTGCTCATAATGTTGTTCATCATATCTGGGTTAGACATGAGGTTTTGTGCCATGGACGCGAACATTGGGTTTGACATGATGCTGCTGAGATCTGGCATTCCACCGCCGCCGGCTCCTCCAGCACCACCGCCTCCAAACATACCCGCCAATGCGCTAAGATCTGGCATGCCACCGGCACCGACGCCGCCACCCGGAGCACCACCAGCGTTGCGCGCAGATGGCAACTCGTCGTCGTTAACCTCCTGCTTGGTATCCTGCTCGTAACGCTTCTTCGCAGTCTCGTAACCACGCTTCATGGCCTCAGAGCCTCCGTTACCCTCGTGTTCAATACCCTGCTCATAAGCTTCCATGGATCCCTTCACATCACCAAGGGCGAAGTTTGCCAATCCGAGTCTAGACCAGGCCTTGGTATATGATGGGTCGGCGGTAACGGCAGCTTCAGCATCAGCCTTCGCAGACTCGTGGTCCTTAGATGCGGAGTACGCAGCCGCGCGGTTGGAGAGGAAAATTGGGTTTCCTGGAATGATGGCCAAAGCCTGTGTGTAGTAATCGATAGCGGTTGGGTAGTCTTTCTGTGCCATTGCTGCGTTTCCCTTGCTCTTCAGCGCATCGGCTTGCTTCTTCTGCTCGTCGGTTGGTGCTGATGAGGACTCGGTCTTGGCTTCGGTCTTTGGGGTGGCCGCGGACTTCATTCTCTCGTAGACGGAATAGATTTGGAGGAGGGATTGGGATTCGGTGCTTGGAGAGGATGCGTCGACTTTGAAAGCTTCACAGATGCAGTTTGTGGCGATCTCAATGCTCTCCGCGTCGTCGGCAGCGAGGGTGCCGTCTTGGGTGGACTTGTTCAGGAAGTCAATGATGGCTAGCGCCAATCGCTGTTTCGTAGTTTGGGCTGACATATTTGTGGTTGTTTGGTTGTGGTTTATGGAGGAAGGTTGACGTGGGAGATGAAGGTTATGGCAGGGAGAGGTGAGGCCAGGCTAGCCTCGTGTTGTCTGTGCTTCCCCACACTCCACGTCAAAACTGTGGCTGAGATTCGTGGCTGTCATTGATTGAGAAACAAAAGGAATTAAATTGAAATAAATTTCTCTGAGGGCCGAGATGAGTTCATAGTGCCTTTGATTTTTTTTACGTCGGTTTGTATGTTTCACAGGCATTGAGTTATTTTTTGCTGGATTGGGAGAACCATCAACCTTTTTGAAGGAGTTCCCTTCGTGATTGTCTCTTGATTTGTGGTTGAATATCTGCCGAACCAAGAGGAATCATCCAAGGTTTAAACTTCCTATCAAAGGTTAACTGACCTGTTGCTTTAATGGCTACCTGCTATCTTGTCTTTCACTCCAAAGATAGAAGAGTGCTGTCCTGTGCTATACCACCACTTCTAGGTTGTGGAAAAGACACTGTTGCCGGCCTCCTGACGAACATCCATATTTACAACGCTACTTTGGCTAACAAGTGCTAGGCCAATTATTAGCAGGTTAATCACGAGTTTGTGCCTTAAAAGCAGCAATCCTTTGTTGTAATTATCCGCGCGCTTGTCCCGAAGACTCCATTTTGCCTGTTGCGACGGATTGGACGCCTAAGATTGTCGGAAATCACAGTCGGTAGTCCTCACAACTAATTCGCTTCAATGTCACTTCTGAGATCTCAACTATTCGCAACGATTGGCAAAAATTTGCAAGTGTTCAGACACATTTGAGGCGTTCGGAGTTCAAGCTTGGCAGGCGTCGAGGTCCCCGGTTCCTGTTAGACGCGAGTGGGTCATGGTCCCAGGTTCCTTATCTGTACTAGCGCCCTTTGTCAGCCTCAACTTCTCCAGGCGCCTTTTTTGGGCAACACCACCTCCTAGGCCCAAGACAGTCTACCACGATCAACCTCAACACCATAAACATCGTGGAATCGCGCGCAAAAATAACGTGCATTCCGACCGGCTCAACCTCCCTCGACAACAGAAGGAACTCACACTCATTTCGCGCTGCTGTCCGAGGTCTCAGCAAGCCGCGAGCAACAAGGCGGAACGTTAAAAGGCTCCCGCCTGGGTTGCCCACGCGCCTTTCGCGACAATTCACTTTGCGCATCAAGCGCATATATAAGTCGGCTTTGAACAGACGATAAAGCTTCACTGCCTTCTACAGCAAGCCGGCGATAAAGCCACGACGACCAGCTTGCGTCATCGACATTACCGCCAACTTGCCACTCCAGCACTGATCTACACTTTCGACCACGAAATAACATCGTTCGACCGCAATCATGGCGAACCTTCACTTTGCGCACTCCGAGGCGCCTCTGCGCACCATCCAGGAGATTCAGTTCGGTCTGTTCTCTCCAGAGGAAATCAAGAATATGTCTGTGGCACACATTATATACCCAGAGACGATGGACGAGGGCAAGATGAAGCCACGCGACCAAGGTTTAAACGACCCAAGACTCGGCTCTATCGACCGCGGATTTAAGTGCGCCACTTGCGACGCGGGAATGGCAGAATGTCCAGGACATTTCGGGCACATCGAGCTGGCCAAGCCGGTGTATCATCCGGGTTTCTTGAAGAAGATTAAGAAGCTTTTAGAGATGGTCTGCCACAACTGTGGCAAGGTTCTACTGGATGAAGTTAGTTATCCCGCACGGGATGGCGTATTTTCTTGAACCTGTATGCTAACCTGATTTTTTCAGAGCAACCCACAGTTCAAAAGGGCCGTCGAGACAAGAGATCCAAAGCGCAGATTTGAGATGATCTGGCAGCTTTGCAAGGCGAAGATGACTTGCGACGCCGACCAAGCTGCAGATGACGATGAACAGTTCAGCGATCCAAAGGCTGCAATGAAGCGCTCAAGCCACGGCGGTTGCGGTAATAGACAACCGGAAGTGAGACAAACTGCATTGCAGCTCTGGGGAACATGGAAGATCTCCAGGGATGAGGAGGAGAGTGGCGGTCAACAAGCTGAGAAGAAGCCGATAACTGCCGAGCATGCTCTTAACGTGTTCCGTATGATTTCCACCGAGGATATTTACAGGCTTGGTCTCAACAGCGACTACGCCAGGCCGGAGTGGATGATCATCACAGTTCTTCCAGTCCCACCACCGCCTGTCAGACCATCCATTTCTATGGACGGAACTGGCCAGGGTATGCGTGGAGAGGATGATTTGACTTACAAGCTTGCTGAAATTATTCGTGCAAACGGTAATGTCAAGCAGGCACAGTCTGAGGGTTCTCCAGCTCACGTCGCTGCGGAGTTCGAGTCTTTGCTCCAGTACCACGTTGCCACCTATATGGACAACGATATTGCTGGACAGCCACAGTCTTTACAAAAGTCGGGTCGCCCAGTGAAGTCGATTCGTGCGCGTTTGAAGGGAAAGGAGGGTCGTCTGCGTTCTAACCTGATGGGAAAGCGTGTCGATTTCTCCGCGCGTACCGTCATTACCGGAGATCCAAACTTGGAGCTCGACGAGGTCGGAGTGCCAAGATCTATCGCGAGGATCTTGACCTATCCAGAGACCGTTACCCCATACAACATTGGAAAGCTACACCAGCTTGTTCAGAACGGACCTAACGATCATCCTGGAGCAAAGTACATCATCCGCAACGATGGTAGCCGTATCGATTTGCGCCATCATAAGCGCGCTGGTGCCATCACTCTCGAGTATGGTAACAAGGTCGAGAGACATATTGTTGACGGAGACTTCATCATCTTTAACCGTCAGCCATCTCTTCACAAGGAGTCTATGATGGGTCACAGAGTTAGAGTCATGCCTTACTCTACTTTCCGTCTCAACCTGTCCGTCACTTCGCCATATAACGCCGATTTCGATGGTGATGAGATGAACTTGCACGTTCCTCAGACCGAGGAGACTCGTGCCGAGGTCAACCAGCTCTGCATGGTCCCACTAAACATTGTCTCTCCACAAAGAAACAGTCCTCTCATGGGTATTGTGCAGGATACTTTGGCCGGTGTTTACAAGATGACTCGTCGTGATACCTTCCTTACCAAAGAGCAGATGATGAACGTCCTCTTGTGGGTTCCAGGTTGGGATGGTGTCATTCCACAGCCGGCCATCATCAAGCCTCGTCCACGCTGGACGGGAAAGCAGCTCGTGGGCATGATCATTCCAAAGGAGGTTAACATAAACAATAAGAACGATGCCGGCGAGGACTCGCCGCTCAATGACGACGGAATGTGCATTGATGGCGGAGAGTTGATGTACGGACTTCTTGTCAAGAAATACGTCGGAGCTTCACCCGGAGGTGTTATCCACATCATCTTCAACGAGCTTGGCTGGCTTGAGGCTCGCAACTTCTTCAGTGGGTGTCAGTGCGTAGTCAACTACTGGCTGTACCACAACGGCTTCAGTATTGGCATTGGTGACACGATTCCAGATAAAGCCACCATCAACAAGATCGAGGCCGCAGTCAAAGAGCAGAAGGACGAGGTCGATAGTCTTGTGCAGAAAGCCACGTCTAACGAGCTCGAGTCCCTGCCAGGTATGAACGTACGTGAGACTTTCGAGTCTCTTGTCTCCAAGGCACTCAACACTGCTCGTGATAAGGCTGGTAGCAGAACCGAGGAGTCTCTCAAGGACATCAACAATGCGGTTATCATGGCCAGATCTGGTTCCAAGGGTTCCACCATTAACATTGCCCAAATGACAGCTCTTGTCGGACAGCAGTCCGTCGAGGGTAAGCGTATTCCTTTCGGCTTTAAGTATCGTACTTTGCCACATTTCACCAAGGATGATTACTCTCCAGACTCGAGAGGTTTCGTCGAGAACTCTTACCTCAGAGGTCTTACTCCATCCGAGTTCTTCTTCCACGCCATGGCTGGTCGTGAAGGTCTTATTGATACCGCAGTCAAGACTGCCGAGACTGGTTACATTCAGCGTCGTTTGGTTAAGGCATTGGAAGATGTTATGGTCAAGTACGATGGTACTGTTCGTAACTCTCTCGGCGATATTGTTCAGTTCATCTACGGTGAAGATGGTTTGGATGCCGTCCACATTGAGAAGCAGAGAGTCGACTCCATCAACATGTCCGACAAGGCCTTTGAGGAGAGATACCGTCTAGATGTTATGGATCCATCGAACCCACTGCCAGTCGATGTCCTGGAGTGCGCAAGCGAGCTGACGAGCGACGTCGAGGTTCAGAACTTGCTCGATGCCGAATGGGAACAATTGAAGACCGACCGCAAGATGCTTCGTGAGGTTAACTGGAGAAAGAAAGACGACGAGATGATGCAGCTGCCACTCAACGTCATCCGTATTCTTGATAGTGCTAAGCGCTTGTTCAAGTTGGAGGCTTCTCAGAGAAGTGACTTGCACCCAAGACACGTTATTGAGTCCGTCCGCAATCTCCTGGACAAGATGGTTATCGTCCGTGGTGATGATCAAATTTCCAGGGAGGCCCAGGAGAGCGCCACATTGCTCGTCAAGGCCCAGCTTCGCCAGCGTCTTGCCTTCAAGCGTGTCGCTATCAATGATAAGCTCAGCAGGCTTGCGTTCGACAAGGCAGTTGGCGAGATCGAATCGCGCTTCACTCGTGCTCTGGTCAACCCAGGTGAGATGGTTGGTATCTTGGCTGCTCAGTCCATTGGTGAGCCAGCTACTCAGATGACGCTCAACACTTTCCATTTCGCCGGTGTGTCTTCTAAGAACGTCACTCTTGGTGTTCCTCGTCTCAAGGAAATTCTTAACTTGGCTGAGAACATTAAGACTCCATCTATGGTTGTCAAGTTGATCGGTGACAAAATCACTCAAGCTGATGCCAAGTTGCTCAGGTCTGCTGTCGAGCATACCAACTTACGTTCTGTCACTGCGGCCACTGAGATCTACTATGATCCAGAGCCAGAGGTCACTACCATTGAGCAGGATCAGGATATGGTTGACTCCCATTACATGGTTCCAGACGAGAACAGCGATAACCACGGCAACTTGTCCAGATGGCTTCTTCGTATCATTATTGATCGTCAAAAGATGCTTGATAAGGGTCTGAACGTCGACGATGTCGCCATGAAGATCAAGGAGGAGTACGCCAAGGACCTCAACGTTATCTTCTCCGATAACAATGCTGAGGAGCTTGTCATCCGCTGTCGCATGATCCTTTCTGGAAGCGACAAGGACGAGGAAAATTCTGAGCAGGATGTGTCCCTGAAGAAGCTCGAGAACCATATCCTCGATAGCTTGACTCTCCGTGGTGTTCCAGGCATTGAGAGGGCTTTCTTGAACAAGGAGACCAAACTTATAGTGACCCCAGAGGGCCAGCTTCTCGCTGCCAAGGACGATGAGAGATGTCAGGAATGGTATCTCGATACCTCCGGATCTGCTCTGCGCGAGTGTTTGGCTGTACCAGGTGTTGATACCACCAGAACCTACACCAACCACTTCATTCAGGTCTTGAATGTCTTCGGTATTGAGGCTGTTCGTTCGGCTCTCATGCGCGAGTTGACGCAGGTGTTGGCTTTCGACGGCTCTTACGTCAACCATCGTCACTTGGCCCTCCTGGTCGATGTTATGACTTCCCGTGGTCATCTCATGGCCATTACCCGTCATGGTATCAACCGTGCTGATACTGGTGCGCTCATGAGATGTTCTTTCGAGGAGACTGTCGAAATTCTTCTCGAGGCTGCTGCGATTGGTGAGCTCGATGACTGCCGCGGTGTTTCCGAGAACGTCATTCTTGGACAGCTGGCACCATTGGGTACCGGCGAGATGGAGCTCATGCTCGATCCAAAGATGTTGGAGACTGTCGTTTCTGATAACGGTCGCATGGGTCTCATGTCTGGCCTCCCAGTCAAGGGCTACGAGGGCGCCGCCACTCCATACGGAAGTGATTCGCCAATGGCGGATGCTGGATACATTGGAACCCCAGATTACGGCGCAGGGTTTTCCCCAATCAGCAGTGGTGGCGGAGAGTCCCCAAACGGCTTTGGTGGTCTTACCGAGTACGGTGGTTTCACCCCAGGTGGTTACGGCGCGCAGTCGCCTTACGGTGGCGGCGCCCGCAGCCCAGGCGGCGGGTATTCCCCAACCTCTCCATTCGGAGCTGCTGCCTCTCCTGGCATGTCCCCAACATCTCCATATGGAGGCTACTCCCCGGCTTCCCCAGGATTTGGTTCTGCCTCGCCATCCTTCTCTCCAACTTCCCCAGCCGGAAGAGAATACTCCCCAACCTCCCCCGCCTTCTCCCCAGCATCACCGAACTTCGGCCCAACATCCCCAGGCTACGGCTACAGTCCTACCTCGCCAGCCTTCAACTCCCCAACCTCGCCTGCATTCGGTGGTAACCGCCAGTCCCCGACTTCGCCCGCTTTCAGCCCAACGAGTCCGATGGTTAACTACTCTCCGACTTCGCCGGCTTTCAATAGCCCGACGAGCCCGAAGATGGGTGCCACCAGTCCGGTGTACTCTCCGACTAGCCCTCAATATAGCCCTGGATCTCCGCAGGCGTACAGCCCCGCTTCTCCGGCACACCAGCAGTATTCTCCTACTAGCCCGAATTATTCTCCTCCAAGGTAAGCAATACCACGACTAATCACCCTTTCGCTTATGATATGTAGCAGGAGCAGGGGCTAACACAAAATAGAAATGACTAAATCCAAGTCATCCCACTTGATGTAATAGTACTCGGCACCAAAAAAAATAAGCACATGAAGGCGTTGGGATGAATTTTTTGTTTGCGTTGCTTGTTTCACATTTGCGCGGCGTTGGGAATTATAGAGCATGCACTTTTTATAATCGGAGATGGGGCAGTGTGTTTCCGATCTAGACTGCAGGAGCAAGCAGACAAATTGAGCTTTGATTAGACTGGAGAGAGGAGGAAGATGAGCATGCGAGTTGACGAGAGATTGATATGCCAAGTCCGTGTATAACAATGGGTGGTATGCATGGGCTTTGAACATATGCGGATACCAAGATCAGATTGTAGCTCATACCAGCTAGATTATCTTTGCTTAGCGATATCAATGAAGCATACAATGAAAACTTATCTTTCTGTGACCTGTGATTTTGTTTTGATTATACATTAAATCTGCGACACTACACAACATTGGTGATTTCATCTGCGAAATGAGAAACTTTCAACTGTGTGTGACAACAGGTTCACCTTCCCAGTCACCCGCTTCCTACTTCCCCCTTAACCCTCAACCTCAACCTCAATCCCTCCCCACTGTCTCCCCCTCACCAGGCGCATCTACATAAGCAATCCTTCCGGCAGGCAAAAAGAACAGCGCAACCACCTTCCCATCCCTCGCCTCAGGATAATGATGGCTTCCCGGACCAGGACTTGTCCATCCAGCTCCTTGCCACCCATTCGGCCCCATGAGTTCTGCCCCTGGGGTGAGTATTTTGTGATTAAACGAAGACAAAGACCATTGGGTCCAGGAATCAGATGTGGAGATGAATTGATGGTGAAGTGGTTGTGAAGCAAAGATGGCTTACAAATTCTCAGTTTCTGCGAGAAAGGCACAGCAGGTGTCAATTAGCTTCTGGTGGTTTGGGTGGAGCTGGGTTTGTGTTCCTAAGGTTGTGGTATTCGCCATTTTGATAGTGCAACTTTCCAATATCTTGGTGGTGGATAGTTAAGAGGTTATGGAAAGTTCCCTGATATTCAAGAAAGAAAGAAAGACACAAACAAAGAGAATCGGAGTGGATAGATGGAATGGGAGTTGGAGTTGGCTGAAGAAAGTACGAGGTTGCTCAGCATCAATGGCAATAAATGATTGGCTTCTATGCGTATGGAAAGAGCCGATTAAAGATGCCGTGGTCAACTCCAAAACACCACGCGAAGATCGTCGGCCAAGAGATCATGCATTTGGAGAAGCGAAACGACATACCTTCTATCCTCTCTGAGTTGCGTGGAGTGTGGGAACGCAAAGGTAGAAAGGTGGATAGAGTAGAAATCTTCTGAGAGTCCTCTCAGGGATTAAGACCGATCCTCAAGCACGAAGTACAAAGTCAAGAGGATTGTCGATGCAGATATGCGATGGCTCTCATGCAAACTGGCTGGCTTTACTTCGTGCCTTTCACCAGCAATGGAATGAAGTTGTTCGCTATCAAATTCAGTCTCTTGCGCACACAAGGAAAAGCCCCAAAGCACTGGTCGCCAACGGCTCTGGGAGCACTCCGTAAAAGCATTGTATAATTGTTCATTGAGGAGTCTTTCGTGCAGGCAACGGAAGAGCTTAAGGGCGTTGCCAAGAACCCTGCATTGTCGGGTTGCGAGGAAATGTGGAGAACGCATGTGGATATAAGAACCCTCCCCCAAACGACCGCATTCTCATTTTGAAGATGCTGATTCTCATCTTACACATGCTCAGCCACTTTAATGATTGAGCTACTCTTCCGATGTTTGATGAAATTTTTGCCAATGTTTCATGTGCTTCAGGAGGGAATCTAGGACGTGGAGCAGTCAGCTAGCTGAGATATATCATGGGTCCCAGACCGGTAACAAATAGCTAGGTCTACATTTCAGTCTTTTCCCCTGCCTCAAGTACGAGATTTCAGTGCATTGTTATGTTCATCAAAGTCCTCATTATCACCGGTTTCTGCTTAAGCGTTCTCACATCATGCCGGAAAACCATTCAATCCAGGCCAAAGACCTGCTCACATGATGGGCTATACCAGCAATGATGTTAGTCACTCGCGGCATATTTTATCTCTATCTCTAGCCTTGCATCAGGAGTTAAAGCCGTCAAAACAGCCAGCATCATCCAATTCATGCGCCGCTTCAAACAAACAAGATGACAAACCATACATCCGCAAACTCTTCTACGCAATAATCAACGACTTCATGCTCTCCGTCAGCGTCCACGAAGCCCAACTCGTACATTCCCTTACGAAGCCTTCTTACCAAATGGTTTGCATACAAAAGAACTTGAAGCAACGCTCCGTAAAACCCCCAAATTACACGAAAACGTATTGGCTGAAATACAACGAGAAAACTAAGAAGAACGTGATCGTCTGGTTCCACGGCGGAGGATACGTATTGGCTTGTAAGGATGGGCATATAAGGCTCTTGTACAATGATTTGGTTAAGAAGACGAGTGTCAAGTACGCGGTGCGTATCTTGGCTTATACGTTGGCGCCACATGGACAGTATCCCGCCCAGCTTATTAAAGTGTTGGGAATTTCGAGTAGCAATCGCTGTATGATATCAATCGACAAATTTGAGAACCCATGCATCAGTTGTTCCATTGCAACCTTCGCTACGTGGTCTATATGTAGTTGGCAAGAGAGTCGTCGCAATGTTTGCTTCCTTGCATGAGGCGAACAATGACGACAACGCCTGCAATGCGGCCATCTCAACATAAAGCCGCCACGTTCCTCAACCATTTTGTATCATCCGAGCTCATCCCACAACGGAAGATAGTGGTAGGGTTTGGCAGCGCAGGTGGGAATTTGGCCGTGGGCCTCGTAGGCTATAGTATCCATCCTCATCCCGCGGTGTCAAAGTTGTTGTTGAAGCCGGGAGATGTTTTTCGGGGTGCGCCGTTGATGAGCCCGAGGGTCACATTTGATACGAATAGTGCGAGTATGATGAGAAACGTGAAGAGGGGTTATATCTGTCGCAGTATCCTGAGAATATGGCATGAAGCGTTTATGGATGGTGCTGTGCTCGATGCGTATACTATGGATACTCCAATGGAGTGGAGGCAAGGACTACATGTCAAATTAATTCTCGCCGGCGGCGGGGAATTAACTGTCCAGTAGTGATATTCAGAGGATGGGTGAGGATATCCAGGTTAGTGGAAGTCTCGTTTACACTCGACTGGCCATTGGTTTTGGAGAGGGGCTGACAGAAGCAGAAAACCAATCCGGATACCAAGGTGCTGATTACGCCGGGAGATGCCAATGGCCAACCTATCATTGGTCGGATTCTATATATGAGGATTGGGAGACAGTGCAGGCATGTTGTCGCCTGGCTGAGTACGCTTGAGATACCGGGCATTGAGTCGGATAAGCCATTTATGTCATCTCCGGCTCACAAGGCACAGAGACATGGGAGAAAGAGGATGGGCGCAAGGGTCAAGCCAGTTGAGAGCCCAGAATCGATACACGACGGCAAGTTTGAGCATATGGCTGAAGAAATACCGAAGAAGGGTCATCTGTTAGTCGGTTTGAATGAGGCAGAGAAGCAACAAGTGAACGAGGAGTCCTAAAGGACGTAAAAGCTCGGCCACTTGAGCTCTGGACCACTAGAAACTTTTGACCACAATCTTGGTGGTGGTGGAAGTCCTTAATCCGCTGCAGCCTACGAGAAGAGCAAAGTCGCGAATAAAGTTACACGGGAAAATGCTTACCGATTTTCTGAAACGCAATGTGGAGAGACAAGAGAATAGACACCGGTTAGCGCTTACTTTTTTTAAAAAGAAAAATCGATTTGCATGTACAATTACATAATCGCTACCTGGTTACCGCCTGAATTATTGAAATAGTTGGTATTGAGATGTATCTGCAACATGACATGGTGTCAGGCGACAATATGGTAATACCATGAGATGCAGTAAGAGGATGAGTCTATTTAGGCATGGTGAGCCACAACGAAACACCCAAAACCGGTTAGTATAAGAGGCTGATCTGACACGCAAAGGGGTTGGAATAACATAGTTCAATGTAATGCTCATTGCACTATATAATTGCTAACCGGTTGCGAGGCTGCATTGCTGTCTGGTCTCTTTTCCCAACTTTCTCTTGGGCTTAAAGAACCTCGTTACATTACTTACCACCAACCTCCGGCAAGAAAGAGAGGGCCAAGATTCCTCCCCCTGCACGCATGCGTCCCAGTCGCAGTCCCAGTACAAGAAAGCCCTTAATGAAGCGAAGACAACAGCTCGGTAGTGTATAACTACAACCACTTCATATGGCCAGGAAGCGCAGGATCCACAACTCGCGCATGTAATCCCGCCAAAACGCCCTCCTTGCTGTACCGTGAGCAAGCGCTTCCTATGTCCGGCGGCCCAATCTTGTCCAAGAACGAACGAGACGAAGAGGGCAAAGGGCAAAACAATGTGTCCATCATGAATGACCCAGTTTCGACTTGACACCAATTGGTTAGCCTACCCCATCATTAAAGCAAACACATCGACTTTAGCCATGAAGACTCAGATTCACCGCTTTACAATCTCTACTCTCGTACGTAGCTGGCAGCACCGGTGCCATTCTCACAAAACGAAGAGGGTGTTCTCAGCCATTAACTCATCGGAAACGGAAACCAGGGCGTCCATGAACGTTGCCGGCAAGCTGCCTTTACAACATAGAAGATCGTAAACCCCCACGACAGCTGTGAGGCGGCGGGTCCGTCGGAGCGTGAATGTGGAGCGAGAAGAAGGTTGAAGTTGCTACCGATACAAGGGCGCCGAACCGTTCGCGAAAACGTAAAAAAACCAAAGTGTTGTGCCGGCAAATTGGATATGGTATCTCATTCTACGCATCTCAACACGTGCTCGCTATGCAAAATGTTTCCCCCCCTCCCCCACATTTCCCTTCTTCCTCCTGCCCTTCTCCTTCTCTTTCATCCTTCTTATGTCCTCTTCTCTTCTCCCGGCTACCCAGCGGTAGTCAAAACATAACTCGTAATAGCACCCATCCTCTCACTCGTCAACTTAAGCACAACCCTCATCAGTTCACTCGCCACCTCGTTATCCTCTTTCTGCAACTTTTCCCATCCTTCCCTGTCGAGCACCCACAACTTCGCTACTCGTTCCCTTCCACCCTCTGCTCTTCCTCCTTTCTCGATCAAAACCCTGGCTGATCTCTTGCCTTCGCTGAAGAAGGGTAATTCACCGCAGGTTGTTCCAGCCACCATTGATTCCCAGAATCGGCCCTGTGGTAGGTCGTAGTCTGCGCGTAAGATACCTTCTTCTATAAGATAAAATTTATCCGCTGCATCCCCAGTGTTATACAGCACCTCTCCCTCCCCAACAGTCTGCATCTTGAAGTATGGCGTAGCCCTATGCCACAAATCCTCGTTCTGGCTCGACATCCCTTGAAAGGTCTGCAGGATAAGTTTTAGTGGTTCGCGGAAATTGCTGTATTTGCCACCGGCTGATGAGGGGTGATGCGAGGAAGGGAGGGCGGCGTGCGTGGTTAGGGTGCGTGTTGCTGCTACATGGAGGTGGTTTGCTCGGGGGGAGGAGTAGGCGGGTTCCATTGTCGGACTATACGTCCCCTCCGTCACCGCCCCAGGCACACTCCTTTGGTTACTTCTATGACTTATCGATCCTTTTCTGTCGGTATGGCCGTGGCGTGCTTCCTTAGACTGATAAAGCGCCTTCAGCAACTCATTCTCACAGCTCTCCAACGCCGCATTCAAATCCGGCAACAACCGAACCTCATTCCCCTCCTGGCCCAGCCCCACCGCTCTCAAACTACTGCCAATCCCACTCGTCGGCTTAATCCCAGACATCACAATACTAACCCCCTTCTTGCTAAAAATTCTATTCAGCCTATTGAAGGCTTCCGCCGCGCTATAATCAATCCCCGTAACATGCCAGAGGTCGAAGACCAGATACCTAATCGGTCGGTGATTGAACGCTTCTTCGTCGATGAGAGAGCGGATTCTAGCTTCGACAGAGACGATGGTGCCGAAGAAGAGGTAGCCCGCGAGTTTGGTGACGTGTATTTGCCGGCTGACTTGCTGGAGGTAGTCGTGTTGCACTGGATTCCGCCTCACCGTACTCCCCGCCACCTCTCCACTGTAGGACGCCCTCACCGCTGGAACTCGGCTAGTCTGCACCACCAGACTAACAAAAGCGAGGCCGATACCGACAAATATACCCACAACGAAGTCATAGATGCCCATCACCAGCACGATGGCGATAACGGTGGCGTATTCGAGGAATTTTAGCTTGTGGCGAGGATCCCAGACTGCTTCGAAGAGGAGTTCGAAACCTAAAACGAAGATGAGGACGCCGACCATCATTACAGGGATGAAGCCTATGATTGCTGGTCCAGCTAGTAAGATAAAAAATGTCGCGACTGCTAGCATCAATCCCGCTAATCTCGAATCGCCGCCCGAGCGGATGAATAAGACGGAGTTGGTGTACACCAGATAATTCTGAATACTCCCACAGCAGCCACTCACGAAGTTACTAAGGCCATGAGCTACCAGTTCCCGGTCGAGGTCGAGGTGGTCTTCCCCGATATTGAAAGCCAGTGCCGGGATATTGATAGGTACGTGTAAGACGCCGAAAAAGGTTAAAGCAAACATGGCTGGTATATTCGCCGCCACAGCACCCCAATGCACGGATTTAAAATCGTAAAGCGTGTAAAAGAACCACCATGGCTCATCAGCGTCAGGGGCAGCAAAGACCCAGCCCTTTTCTCTGAGGTCTGGGACGCTGAGTTGAGGTACAGCGACGACGATGATGTAGAAGATTGCGGGGATGGCGAGGATGAAGGAGGGGAGGTAGTATTTGCCTGTGAAGATCTTGGAGGAGCGGTAAAGGAATATTCCCAGTGCCAATGGGATCGTCCAGAGTGCGGCGGTGTTGGCCGCGAAGAGTTTTTGGAGGGTATCCCAGGTGTAGGTTAGGTTTCCGTCAATGCGGGCGGTGACTTCGAGGCCGGTGGCGATTAGGAACCAGCCTACGCCACCGATGCAGCCGATTAGGATGTGGCGGGGAATGAAGCCTACGATGTAACCAAATCTGCAAACTCCCATTAGGAAGAAGACCAAACCAGTGAGTATGGAGCTTATAGCGTAACTGGTGATAGTAGTGCTTATAACAGCCTTCGGATTATCTTCGCCAACGGTGGCGAGGATAGTGAAAGCCATTTTGTGGAAGAAGGGCACGACTTCGATCATTTCGGAGCCGACGCCGCCTTTAAAGATGGAGCCGCCGAAGGAAAAGGTGAGCTGAGAGACGATGCAAGATACGTAGAACATACTGATTCCTGCTGGCCCGAGTTTCTCAAATAGTGGTTCACCGAGAGGGAAGAGGATCATGCCATATGAGAGGGCGTCGAGGACGTTAAGAAGTGCTCCGAGAACGACGGCGGGCAGGAAGCCTGCTGGTTCCACGATTGTCTTGCGCCATATCTTCTTCTTGTCCCATCTACTCGGGTGGCCGACTTTACGGCCCAATTTCCTGACCTTTCTTGCTTGTTTCGAAATGATTTTTGAAGCAGCAGGCCAAGAAGATGCACTCTCAGGCCTAAACTCGTCCTCCAAATCATGTTCCCCATTCAAATAATTCGGCCTCTGATGACTGGCCTTACTCTCCGTCCTAATCAACGGTGTCCTCTCATTCGCATGACTTCCATTCCTCCTCCTCCCCGCCTCCTCATCCACCGTAACTTCCGTCCCCGTATCATTCGCCGTTGCATCTGAATCATCCAGCGTACTCCCACCGCTACTCTCCCTCGCAGTCGTGTAATCCGTGCTGAGATGCGCACCGGGCGTGGGCGGATCACTCCTCAAGAGAGTCGTAAGGGCACTCCGGCCACAGCCACTGCCTGCGGCTGAGGTATAGCTATGTCCACCGACTGGTTCTTCCAGTTCCGCTGGGCTGGGCGGTTCGGAGACCTCTTCTATAGCCTCCTCCCTTCTGCCACCAAAACCAGCATGTGGCGTGGGTGTTTCGTCTAAGTCTCCTCCCTCGCCATCACCGCAATCCTCGTTGCTAGCAAAGTATCCTTCAATATTACTTGGTGTGTAGCTCGCCGTCCTCCCACTCCTGGCACTCGCACTATACTCAGACAGCGCATAACTTGCAAGCTCAGCAGTATCATCCCTCACATCCCGAGCATACTGCGCGATATCGACTGGTGCCGGAGGGCCGCGGAACGAGCTGTGGAAGAAACTTCTCATGGGTGTGGGCTCGCGGTGGAGGGTTGAGGCATTGGCAGGAGTACCGGGTCCCATGGTTTCGGATGGAACGGAGCCGTCGACGAACGCGGAATTTTGTATGCGCTCCGAGATAATTCTTTCGTGGGAGCCGTCGCTGAAGGGTTGGGAGGTTGCGACCGAGTTGGAGCGGTTGCGGCGCAGTGGCGCGAAGCCGCCGGATGGTAGGGACATGGTTGCTGGTATCGAAGGGTCGGGTATATAGTGGTAGCTTTAGTAGCTGATAAGTCGTGTAGAAAGCTCAGAAAGACATTATATATCGACTAATAAAGGTGGTGCAGGCTTCAATGCGACAATTTGCGCGGTGGTCGTAGCCGATTTCGCGAGAATGGTGTGCCAAGTTGGCACTTTCGCTTGTGATGCGCCTCGAGCTCGTGGTATGCTAGCACTTTACTACCGGTAGAGCTTCGCTTGTGTCTGGAGTGTGTTCTCAAGTATATACAAAAAGTGGAAGAGAAAAGACCGAGAAGATGTTTGTGGGGAGTATAAACCTGCTAGTTGGATACCAGATCTTGGAAGCTCTTGAAGCGAGGCTGTCACTACTGGCGCGCCCAGTCCCCACCCATGCTAATGCCCCAGCATGGTGCACAGACATTGGTTCTAGATGTCGGCGTTTCAAGGTCCTCAAACTTCAAGTTTTATTTGTTCTCGTCATCCTATGCGTATCCTGTTTGGCGTCGTTGATGAAGTTACACTACATATAGCTAACCGGTTGACGGTATCGCACAAGAACGTGGTACAACCGGCATCGAAGTATCAGAGAGATCATTTCTTATTCTCCGAACTGCGCAACAATGGCATCCACTTCTACAAGGCTATGAACGAAAGCGCATCAGACGGTTTATCGATATCTTTCTTGGCCGTGCATTCCACTGCTTGGAAATTTTCGTCTAGCCACTGTCATGGTGTCAACCCTGTTTAGATGATCTCAACCCCGCTTAGATGATCTCGACTTTGATCAGATAACAAATTGTATTCCTACTCTCAGACGTATGAAACTCAAAACAGGAAGAACGCTTGTGAGAACGACACCGCGCAGAAGATTCCTCGGTTATTTAGTGTAGACGGCACTAGTGAAAGCTAAATGAACCATTTCTAATGCCAAGCAGTTAACAATGTAGCCAAGGTATCTTGGCGAACCTTGACATGCGGAGTGGCCGAAGTGTTCACCAACCTCGTGCGATGGTAGCCGCGTCTTGGCACCCCGTTCCCAGTGCTCCTATACCCTCAGGCTCAGCACAGTGCGACACTCAGATGTCACCTTCTGGTGTGCTGATCAATCAGATAGCGGCGCCCATCCATTCCATGCTACCTGATGGCCAACCGGTTTCTGGTCTTCTGGATTTTATCTCCCTCCCGATTCAAATCTAGATCTCGGGCGGGATTCTCCACTCTTCACCCTCTTCCGTCCAAACCACTCTCTCCAGTATTGTCCTGCATGCATCTGCCTACACATCGACAATGATAGGCGGCATAGCATTACCAACGAGCAGCCCGTCACGGCAGCATGCACATATGGCGCGGGCCTTCGCGTCTCCACTGCCTTCATCCCCTCGTAACAGCTCCTTGCAGTCGTGACTGCAAAGGCTAATCGGTGGCCCCTGAGGAGCTGAGATTTTGCTGGTTGTGTAACATGTCATGCTATCATTATTGTGTTGTTATCGCAAGAATACGTGTGGGATCTGAGGCCTTTGATCTGGCTTGAGTGTTGTTCGGATGGCCTTTACTCGTGATGTGATTTCAGCTCAATTTTTGCAAATATCCCTGAGCAATCAACCTCTCCACATCTCCTTGGCGGACATAAAACTGGCTGTTCTTGGTGAGTGTGATAGACCTGTTTCCTCATTAGCCTTCATTCTCTCGTCTCGTCCTTCATCTCCTTCTCGCACCCATCCACTGGGAAAAACCGCCACCTCCCGTCGCTTATGCTCCTCTGCCTACTATCCACCATCTTCCGTGACTTCAATCTTCTCCGCTCGGAATTGTGCAACTCACCCATACTCCGTCTGTATCTCCCCGGCATCCTTCAACACCCTAACATCAATAAACAGATCCCTCGGCGGCTCCAAACTCCCCGTAAGATCAATATCCGTCCACATCCCCTTATATTCCGCCAACAACTCTCCATAGCCGCGGACATATTCCTCCTCCTCCGGACTCAAATTGTTCTGCTGTTGGTCCCCATTCATATCCTGTGTGCCGCGGGGTTGATATTCGGTGTTGGTGTTGTTGCCGCGTCCGAGGTTGCGTTCGCTCCATAATGGTGTGGTATTAGTAGGGGTCTCCAAGACGTCTTCCCCTCTCCACATCGTTTCTTCGAGCTTGTCTGTGCGGATCTTGTGGTAGGCGAGGAGGCAGCGCTTGTTCCTCCTCATACACGCATGATTAACCACCAATGTCGCGCCCAGCGCCGGATCTTCAGTGACTGAGAAATGACCACCTAGTGGTGCCTATTAAACGTCAGTCAAGCTCAATTACATTGCTGCCAACTGTATAGGCTCATACAATAGTCATCTGGTGGCAGATCGAAATAACAGGTGGCATACAAGTAAAGCATCGCACTCTTTATTCAGCGAGACAGTCTCGCGAGTACAAGATAAGACGAGGTCAGTTTGGTATGGAGGAAGCGCCTGGAGCGCAAGTGTTCTCTTCGCATGCTGAACCAGCTTCGTGCCGATGTCTCCGTACATTATTGGCGCAAATTGTCGACGCGAATTATGTAGAGAAGCGTGATTTTATTTCTTATTGCAGCCTCGTAGCTGCACTGTGTTGCGGCTGTCAGCGCGTAAACGCCGGTGAGACGCGCCGGACCCCATTAAGCTGTCATCAGTCTTGGCACGGCTGTGGCACCTGAGGTTGTTTCAACCACGTCCGTTTGCAGACAGGAAGTCTCATCAGACCAAAAACAACAAAACCAATATCGCGAATGGCGTGGTTAGCGCTCTTAGTGAGTTGCTAACAACCTCCAAGAAGGTGCTAGCAGGTTGGTAGGGCTGATCGATTATACGAGTACGATACAGTAGGCACTGCTCCGCGTCTGCTCGAAGGGCAATCAACTTCGCGTTCGGAATGATTTTGTGAAAGACACTCCACCAGGGGGTTGATGATCACGATGCATAATGATGCAGGACGACGGAGAAGCTTCATTTAGGTATTTTCATTGCGCAATCTACAGTCTAACAATGGTCTATGAAAGAAATGGCCAACTCCGCCCACCAGCGCCATAACTAATGCTCGAATGTAATGAAACTCCATCCTCCATCATGCTAACTAATAACCTTATGCCCACGATAACATAACATTCTCAAGACTCCCCATTGACACCATGTAAGCATGAAACCATATCGAACTTCCAAAGTAACCCATAACCTCTGCATCATGCGGACTCTCCTGAATGCGAGCAGATCTATTCACCATTCGCCCACCTCCCAAACTCCCCCTCGGCCTCCAGATTATCAACCTGCCAACTTTCCCCCCCATGCGCCATCATCGGCATCGCAAGAGTCTGCTGATCACCCACATATTCCGGGTACTCCTCCTGCAGGGGTCTCCCAATATCCTGCGGGACCCATTCGCCTCCCAGCTCGCCGTCTAACTCACCTCCTGCAAACACTCCACTCTGCAACGGATTGAACTCATAGGAGTCGATCTCGTGCGACTCGATGTTGGAGGACATGAGGGAGGGGTCGATCTTGACATCGCGTAATTGGGAGTGGTGAGGCTGGGATGTGTGTTGAGACACATGGCGGCTGTGGGAGGGGTTGTGGTGGGAGTAATAAGGGTTTGGCATATCGTCGAAAGAGGCGCCGTGGCCGGAGTCACCCGCATACTGATGCCTGTGCTGGCTCGACGGGGCAGTGCGGCGCATGATCACGTCTTCGACATTGCCGTTGCGGCGGACTTGTTGCTCCCAGTATTGGCCAGAGTGGCGCTCGTCGAGGTGTTGGTTGTATGGTACTGGGGCCGGACGGCCGGGATTGACGTGGGAGTAGGAGGAGGACATGTAGCCCTGATACCCATCCATACTAGGCGCCATGCTACTCTCTCTCGAGCCAGGGTGCGAGTTCGTGAAGTACGGAGAGTCCGTGAACTGATTAGGACCCGGCGTTCTCTTCGGTGTAAGCATCTGCCTCTTACTCGGGCGATGTGATCTCGACTCCCCTTGCCAGTCGAAGTCCGACAGAACACTCTCCTCATCACTCTCCTCCGCCTTCCTCTTCGCCGCGGCCTTGGATCCTGCTTTAGAAGGCGAGAACTTATACCCCGGATGTGCATTCTGATGATTCAGCCTCTCAAGCCTCGCCCACTCATTAAACTGCGCCCTAACCGAATCAGGCTCCAGCGGCCATGAGTCCCCACAAACCTGTGAAACAACCTGGTGATTGTTCTGCAGACACCAACTCTTCGTGCGATTCTGGTATGCCTTACGGTACAGCATGAAAGAGTTCATAGGCCGCTTGACTTTGCCGGGCGTCTTTCCGGTTTCAATCTCGCGGCGACGCTCTTCGGCAGAACGGTTGACGTACGCTTCGATGTCGACGACAGGGACATGTGTCCAGTTGCGGGTGAGCTCTGATAGTGGTTTATCGAGTTTTGCGACTCTGGACTCGGCCTTCACCTTCCCCTTCTTCACCTTCTTGGCTTTTGGCTTAGGAGATGGAGAGCGGGAGTATGGCTGTGGAGTGGAACGCAAGTTCTGGAGGGGGCGGTTGACGATGTGGCCGCTTCTTGTGCGACGGACGTCTGGAGTCGACATGTTGGATTGTGGTGGAGACATGGCTGGAGTACCGTAGTCGTACTGTGAGACTGTTAGATGATTTTTAGAGCGATCGGATGAGGAGTGAAAGCTTACCATGCTTGGATCATCATGGATCTGCCCGTACGGCATCTCCCTCTTCATCGGTGTTGGAGATCCCTCCTAGCGGCAGGTTAGCATTGAAGACCAATGATAGACAAGTATCTTACGAAGGATATGCCAAGGCCTACATTTTGACTGTATGAGAATGGAGTTGGGCCGTCGTTGTATGCGCCGAATTCCTCGGGTGATGGGTGGTAAGAAGAGCCGAATGATGATGGGCTGTTGGCAAGCACATCGTCCTCCTCGTAACTATTGCTGTACTCTTCCTGGCTTGGGAAGGAAGTACCACCGTTATAAGCAGCCACTTGTTGCAAGCCATCATGGGGATCGTGGTTTGATGGAGGTGGAGTTACAGGCCTAGCCTGACGAGATCTGAGAGACATAGACATATTGCAGATAGTATTCGTTGGCGAATAATCTTTCAGAAGTCAGGTCCGGGGAAGGCGTCCTAACTATAGATTCCGGACGCAGAATGAAATACCGAAGGCAGCGGAAGGGCCCGGTGCGTGCGGTGCTGCCAAAAGGAGGATCGCAGGTGTTGTCAAACTGGATGAAGATGCGAGCTCAATTGCCGGACTTCCCTGGCTGAGATTCTGCTACTGAAGATAGCCGTCACTGTGCACCAGCGCAATCAATGCGTGGCTCGTCGCGTTGAGACGGGAAAACGTGCAGAGTCGTGCAAGCAAGACAGTGGCGTCGATGGAACTTCTTGCGAGTGATATTCAAAGGTAATGAGAAACCTTTAAATCTTTATCAAGCTTCTAAAAGGCGAGCTCATGTTCTTGTAGCGAGCGAGAACCGAAAGTCAGCTCTGTCGGAGAAGGTGGGAATGGCCGCCTTTTCTTTGAAGCCGTCTCAGTCTGAGAGCCTAAACAGTTTGGTACGAACGTATTGCAGGTAACCGCAGTGCATGAACGTCTCTTGGTGCCTGACAGGAGTGCTTCTTCTAGAACGTAATTGGGTGTATATGTGAAGTTACGTCTTATGATTGGCCAACAGGTGGTAGTAGCGTCAGTTAACCAGCCGGTCGGCGAGGTAGTGTCTTGCCTTTACTTGAGGAATGAAGTGATCTTTATGATCGACGATCTATATGGTTATTAGCTCCCTTTAAGAAGGGAATTGAGGGGGCTTTATGAATCCCAGTGTCCGTCACCCACATCATTGGATGGGGAGGGATGGTAGGTTGGAGATGGGGTGTCCAAAAGCCTCAACGCCGCATTTGGCAACTAATCAAAAGCGACATCGTGCAACCATCACGAATTGGGGACACAGCAAAAAGATTAAAGGACATGGGTTAACGGAAACGGTAGAACTGAAAGACGAATCTTGCGTCGATGAAAGCACGGGAGTCCCTGCAACAATTCCTATTCTTGTCCTTTAAGCGACCGATCCTATCTTCAATGGGCAAAAGATTTAGAAGATTTGAGAAGATGGCGTAGTAACTCAGCCCCAAGAAGAGGAATCAGGATAATTTTGAGACTGATACCGTTGTCATAATGGCAGTGCAGTTATCATGCCACTCGGTCTCCAACAGTTCGTTGCCCTGGCACCCAGGTGTCCGCAGTCTCCATATATGCCTGCGACAGAACGAGATTTACCCGTGCGGTCTCTGAGGTGCTGGAAGCCAGGATCCGAGAAGTCTCGCATGGATCCAGCAGCTACCGCAGTTTGTAAATTTCCATCCGTTCTATGATCCCGGCATGGTAGCCAGTGAGTCTCACGGTTGATATCCCAGCCAATGAGACAGGGTCCAGCATGTCTGTTACATTTCTGACGCCATGTAATGCAAGCTAAATCCCAGCTACAATATCAGCGCAGCTATTTTTAAGCTGGATCCGGGCCTATCCATGCCTTAATGAAGAACGTGACCAGTTCCATCATGGTTAGTACCTGAATCAGGGTCAGAATGTCACGGAAACCTGCATATCAGGCCTGACCATGGTCTCGCGACGTTGATGTCGTTTGATCCTCACTGACCAGGCAGACTTACTTAAGCCTGCTCGGTGTCCGGGTCCCATAATCCTGTTCCCTCTTGCTGCGTGGTCTGCGCATTTTCGTGGCTACTTTGGCGCCTTCTCCGACTTCTTCCACGCTTCGTTTTTGACGATCCGCGACCCTTTGTCGAAGCAACGTTTTCTTGTTCGGTTCTCTCTAAGAGCTATTGATTTTTCGTTATCTCTTGTCTAGCCCTCCATCCCGCTCATAAGTCGACCGTATTTGTGGGGTTTCCGCCATTTTGTGAAAAGCGTCGCCCTAAATCCCATCACGGGTTTAGATTGGAACGGCAGGCTGTCTGAGACATCTGGATCGTGGAGCCGTTTTTGGCTAATACGATAGACGTGACGCCAGGACTGCATGCTTTTGGAGCATCAACTGTCATCAGAGCATCCCATCATTGCGGTCTGCTGGCTGAGGTGTGGGTAGTCTCTGGATGCTCTTGGCCAGCGTGCATGCTGAAATGTGAGAAGTGAGGTCTGCGGTTGCCCAGCAACGCAACCATGATTGTCCTTTGAGCATCTTGGCGTAGCAATTGAGCAATCGAGCAATCGGAGGCCTTCGCGCCTGTGAGGCAGACTCCCCTATGCCCTAACGGTCTTGCGATTGTGAAAGTGTAGCCGGCACGGATTGGTTGTCCACCGCCCGACGAGGTGGGAGTTGCTAGTCGTGCTCCCCGATTGGCTCTCGGTGTGGCTAGTGCGGCACCTGGATTCTATTGACAAATCGCAGTTCCCGGTTAGCAGGGATCCCCAAACGGCACAGCGACCAACCAACCAAACTCAACTTTTGGGGCGTTGCAATGCTGGTAAATCGCAAGCTAAACTCTGTCAATTCACCATCCCATCGCAATCCATAATAAGTTAACGCATATGAATTTCAAATCTTTCTTCAGCCACACTCCTTCGTGATGCGCAGTCACGTGCTGTTTCTTGTTTCCTTCCCCTGCTTCTTTGCACGACGCTTCCGGCGCATCAGCCGGTGTGTTGCACAAAGATTACCTTTGTCCTACTTCTCCGATGCACTATTTTCAGACCCAATCTTGAGCCTGAAACGCGGCTAAGGAAAGTATTTCCGTAGATTTGTTAATTCGGCGCGTGTTTCAGGATTTACGTGTGGCAGCAGGGTGTTGGAGGCGTGGGATTAGTGGAATGTGAGGTGTCGAGTCCCGAGTGCTTAAAAATAGACGCCGAACGCTTGTAGTATGGCGATGATGCGAGAAACCGAGCCGAACAACATTCAGAAGCTGTGATATGTATTTTCGAGCCCCCTCCTGCTGCTCTGAGAATCGCAGGCGAGCTTAGTCCAGATTTGCCGCTCGAAATTGGAGTCCGTCGGAGGCGGAGTTGGACGGCGGCAAACAGTGCTGAACGCCAAGGTCAGCTGTTGGACTTGTGTTGGTTCTTTCTCCTATCATTCTGCTTTCCGACTAGTTATTTGTTAGTCTTCATTGTTCAGCGCTCAGTCTCGTCTTCGTCGAGTTTTATTGCTACTGGCAAAGAGGACTGCGTTACTGGTTCGACACTGTTGTCATACCAACAGTCCCTATGCTGAAATCCGACAATCACAACTACCTCGCAGCAGAGCTATGTGCAGGCAATGCTTTCATCCTGTGAAGCTACCAAGAAACCAGTCATTTCAGATCTCATGCAACTGGATCTAGCAGGAAGTATGGTCCGAGTTCCAACCCAAATGTGAGTGTGATGCGAGGCGAAGCAATGTAGGCGCGGCCCGTTGAGCAGCGAGATTCGTGAAGATGGCGGCAGTGCTCATGAGCTTAGCTCATTCGCCCTTTCTTTTTCTGTTCCGGCTTTTCCGCCCAAGCTATTCGTTCGTCGCTACTGCCTTTCCTTCGAGTAGCGATTGCGGCGGTTCCTAGCTGTTGCCGCGCGGGCGTCAATTTGAACCGCTTCTACCTCATCAACCATTTATTTTATTCGCTCCCCCAACATCTAACCTGCACACATTTTGCAGAATGTCGTGAGCCATATTGGCTGTTTCCATGCTCTTTCCGGGAAAAGCCATCAACGATCGGCCTCAACCCGGTCCCCTACAAAGTCTTTGGACGACCTAGTATGGCATGCCATCCATTTATTGAAAGGCGTGGCGTCTAAGAGACGTGATGAAGTCCTTATCGGGCGAGCTTGGACTTGATGCACCGTTCTTGGTGGGGGGTTCAAACTTCTTGGGATGTACTGCAGACGTCGGATCCGTAGAGGCCGACCATTGACCAGTAGTATGAGGGCCAAGGATGTGAAAGGTCTGCCTCAACCCTTATCCAGGTCTTTCTCTGTCATCGCGAATTTTGATTCGGCCCTAACTATTTGTTCTTTGGGCCCATGGCCCTGTCGCTAGTGGCTCTGGGCCCCATGACTTCTCCCCGAACTCCTCTTTATCCTCGGTAGTGTGATACTCTTACAACCACTCCATAGTGGTCCGTAGCGGGCATATAGTTCTTGACAAGACACTAGGAGTCATGTCAAAAACCAAATCGACAAGCAATCCTGGAAGGATCTGTGTCTAACTGAGATCAGCGTGTTCGATTGGACGCATCAGCCACTCAGGGAAGCTGGGCGTTTTGACGAATGAGATTTGAGATTGCTGAGAGTTTGAGCGTTTAAGAGCGTTAATTAACTACAATAGGCAGCACGCTAGCCTAAAATGGAATAGTTCTCTGCCTGTGCCCAAGTAGTCAACAACATTAAGGTATTTGGAGCTTTTAGGCGAGCTCATAACTTATTTACGACTTTATTTGCCTATATCCATGAGGTCCTCCGCCCCCAAAGGCTCCTAGTTCCCGCTTAGAAGGCTGTTGTTCTTTTGTATGTTTTTTTTGCTAACGCTCAATCCTTCATACGCTTCAAGCGTTTTTGCGCTAGCTCGGAGCGTTCGTCCTACCTATTTTTCAAATCTCAAAACGTTCGTCCACCTGTCACGATTGGACAAACGCTCCAACGCTCGGGGCGTGCAATCGAACACGTTGACTGAGATCGGCCATCAGTAAACCTATCTTGGTAGGATACATCGTACCTGACGGGCAGGGTTTCCGCTCGCAAACCTCATTGGACCACATCCATACACTGCAGGAAGAAACAGTGGCAGCGGTCGGCTCGGACTTCGTTTTCGTACCGGCGACTACTCTCCTAAACTCCTCAGAGGGTATCCAACATTGGGCCGACCATTGATTACGAACGACGAATTGCTCATCCTGGAATAACTCTTGAAGATCTCTTGGTACGACCTGCACTTTGAGATCTTTCCAAAGTGGCGGTTCGTGTGGAGCTGCGACATAGTTTCTCTTGGCTATACTTCCACTCACGAGTTCTCGGTGAAGCGTATCGATGAGTTTAAGGTGATTAGATCAGCACAGCGTAGCATCTCTCACTCGGATCGAACCCCTCCACGAAAGTAAGGTTTGATAGTTATTGCGACCATAATGGTGACCCTAAAGCATACGAAGTGGTGTGCTCTTCTCGGTTTCGTGGCTCATTGGCCTGGACCGAACTCTCAAACAATCCTACAAAGCGGCAGTATGATGGACGGGACCTTCTGTCCTCAGTTGCATCTCCTGCGGAAGGTCACGATAACTTCCCAATGTTCCCCAACATCGTGGCCGCCACGGAACCCCAATCGGAATTTCTGACGCGGCTTGCTCTCTCATAACGCGCTATTCTACTTCTGGATAGTGTCAGAGACGTCGGACGGCGAGGAATCTTATTACCCACTGAACAATCACTAGCCGACGACCATTCGGAAAGTATCTGTGGAGAGTCACTGCAAGCAAGGCGGATGGCGCCGCGGCCTCGGCCAAACAAGGATTGCTTGTCGGCACCGGAGTTATACACAAAGGTATATACAGGTTAGCAACCAGGCGCCATCAATAAAATTCGCAAGAAGTAAGTGTCCAACGCTAACCCTATCGTCATAAATGGCTACAAATGGCTACAGGGTGCTCAAATCAACGAAATCGATTACAAAATGTCGCGATCAAAATCAAAATCAGGGCGCTTTAATCGATTATGGTGAGTACAAGATCTTACCGGGTAAGATTATCAATCAGAAAATACCTCGCAATATGATTTGTCAAAACAATTCCAGCCCCACGCGCAAAGCCTAAAAGTATACATTGAGGTGGTTGCAATTAGTACGCGCCCACAAAATGGGCAAAGCAACTGGTTTTTTTTTAAAAAGTACAATGCGACTCAGAACCCTCACACCAAGAAGTGAGGGACCGAAGGTAGAAGTCCAGCGATTACAGCTCAAGTGAGTCTTAAGTCGAGCATTATGGAGTAAGAGCTCAATGTCCCGTACACGGTCCCGGTAACGGCTGAGGATTGTGGTTTGAAGTGAGGTGTGAGATGTGTCGAATGGACTGCGAGTACCTCCTCTAAGAAGCTGAAAATAGCAATGGTCTCTGCATGTGTAGCAGTGCGAAACGAGATATTCTGCTGAATTACCCAGTATGGGAAGGCGGAGGCAAAAAACGCTTGTTGGTCCAAGTGGAAGTCTCTGATTCCCATCAAAGCAAGTCCGCTATCGAAAGGGCCGCGACCCAATGGAGCAACTTCAAGACGTTCACCGTTGTGGCCAATCTGATACAGTGAGGCAAGATGATTCCGTACTCAAGTTAGTCCTGAGACAGAGTAGAGGGTGCTTGTGGTATTTTTGTGCCTGATGTATGGCACAGCATACAGAGCCAGGAGCGCTGTGGTTTTCCTCCCGGTCGCTGCAAATTGAGGTCTGCACCATGTCGCCAGACCGGCGAGATCTTGTTTCTGCCTCCTTTCTGGCGATGATGGCTCACACTGTATTCCAGAGCACTCTGGCGTTTTGCCAAAAATGTTAGACGCCAGTAAGCTGTAGTGTACTTGAGAGCTCATATACCTTTGTGCTTAGCAGATAAAGGAAACTTGTCCGTTGTCTTCAACCACTGGCAATGTACAAAGAGAGCACAAAGAGAGGATTTTTGTAGTGGGAACAACTTTCGGTTACTAATCAACTGAAGTGCCGACCTCCAATATCGTCAAGTCCTGTCACGGTGTGAGACTGGCCACACTGACGGATTGAACCATCTTAGATCATACTCCTCTGACGGACTGACTGTCTCGGTCCGTCAGCCCAATCGTCAGGATCTCTGGCTGCCTGTTGGCTGCACTGTGCTCGACTCTTCCGCCACCACACCACCTGATCTTTAGTCTTGGTATTCCAAGTTTGCCAACCCGGCGGCTGCATGAACGATAGAATTAAGAGCATGCTTCTCTTTACCTCAGTCCCACTACCATCATCTGGTTCAAGGTCTTGTCTTTGAGGCCAGGCGGAATCCGCACCAACGTCATACGCACCCCCTGACAAGTTGACATTCTAGCCAAATTCATATTCGTTAAATCATCATCTTGCTATTAGCGTTACCTCTCAACCTTGACGCTCGTCACAAGCCAAGAGTACAAGATCTCTACTTTTGCGATACTTGCATCACCTGGCGTCTATACTTTGACTCTACATCTTTGGAATAGCTTGTTACTTCTTTACGAACTACTGCAGGTGCCTTCACAAAGTATAACAGCGAGAAAATAATCATCAAATGAGCAAAACTTTTGCCAGGTGGTTTCCACGGCTTATGCCGCACACCACCAACAGCCCCAGCATACAACCTGGTTGATGGTTCCATAGCATGGGGATGGATGAAACCATCCCTTGCCGTGGGGAATGATTGCGTAATGAGAGACGGAGGTTAGAAACGGATATGAAGAGTTTGAAAGAGTGAGGCGAGGAAGATATTCTTTTAGCTGGATTTTGCAAGTATAACGTCTTCCCGTAAATTCTTAAACTGTTGTTGTGAACGTCACTGCGAGCTACGGTAATGTAGTGCAAGTTCACTCACATATGCAGGCACGACACTGCTGGAATACCATTTGACGACGCTGTAAGGCCAACCGATACTGTATGATGCGCTTTGTACCTGCACGAACCTTCAGTATACACTCGCTGGAATATGTGACCATTGGTTAGGAGTGTATGATCAAATGTTACAATTGGTCCTAAGCTACGACTTGGAGGGTATTGATATGTTACCTATAAGGCGACTGGCTCTCTTGGGAGGTTTAACCCTTTCAATATTCACAGTACAAGAACAATACATTCTAATCTGCTTGAGATATTGGTGAAAACACCACCAGATTCGGCTGATTTCGTGCGAAAATTTGCACTTTTTAAAAATGGTTATTCGGGATATTCAGCGTTTACTACGGCATCAATTGGTATATAAGGGTGCCATTGGTATAAGGGAATCTGGGTTTACAAGACTGTGTTCGATTTTGGCTGAGATTGCCTGATTTTACTACAAGACAACAAAATGTACCCACTTTTCTTGCTTTCACAGCCAAATTTTGAGCCAAGGCGTGTTCGTGTAAAACTCGACTCGGCATGTAAGACTGGGTCATTCGGCCCGCTCAGACTTCCTCTCTGGGCTACAAGATACTATCTTATAAACCAACTAATGCGGTACGACGGGGAACGCCCGCATTTCTTTCTGTATCATGAGCAGACTCACGATCAACATGATCTTTACAAACCCTGCTCTTCTTCTATACTTGTGTGCCTGCACCCACAGTCGTCTGCTCCTTCCCCAACATCTCTTCCCGCAGGTAATCCTCAAACCCCTTCAAACTCCTACTAAAATTCGCATAGAAAGCGACCGCACCACTGATCCTACCCGATACTCTAGGTCCTTGGCCCTCCTGCGGCACAACATGAAGCTCTTTCAATCCATCTGTCAACTCTTCCACACTGTCGTCCGTCCTCCAGCCTTGAACCACGGCGTTTGGGCGCGTGTCGTCGATGTTAGGCCGTACTGGTCTGCGCCGCAACAACACAAGATCTTTTACCCACTCCAGGGCCTCATACTGCACAGTCTGGAGCGTCCGGAAATCGCTAGCGGTGTACTGGTACTTCGGCGTGTGATCCAGCGCAACCTCGAGCTCGTTCTGCGCCTTAGCTGTGACGACATGAATAATGATATTCTCGATGTTGCAATGCAGCGCCATGAATTCCATGCTGTGTCGCCAGAGCGCTGCATCGCAGTCCGTTGTCCGCCATGACGCTGCCTTGGTGACGGAGATTGAGTTTACGAGTGCCCGAGTAGCGGACAACAGGTCGTTGAAGAAGGGTACGATGGTGTCGATGTCGGTGCCGAAATCGGAGGTGTGGTTGCAATAAAGGTAGGGATGGGCTTCGGAGTAAGTCTGTTTGCAGACTGCGAGGATGGCAGGGTATAATGCTGAGTTGGCTCCTCCTTCCGTAGTGGGATTGGTATCGGCCTTGTCCATAGGATCATCGATTAAATCTGCTCCTGGAGTGGATGGAGGGGTGAGGGTGAGGAGGGTGTTTTCTTGAGGTTGTGGTTCCTCCAGGATGGAAGGTCGATTCGGTGGGTTTATAAGGTGGTATGTTGTGAGGATAGAGGATGAATAGCCCCCATTAGATGTATGGATATAATACTTTGTACGTCGTCCTTGTGCTGCAGTGTAACATATTGGTGCTAATGTACGGATCTGGAAGACGGGAGTATTGAAAGCTTCAAGCAGATATTGGTAGATTTGAAGTCGAATTTCGGCGGGAAGAGTGAGTAATTGTGGAGGTTTCGAGTGAAACTGTTTGGAAGAAGCCATGTCTGAGTATCTTCTAGGTGTCCCACCGAGTTCTCTTGCTTCATATAGGTTTTAAGGTAAAGAGATAGCGACGTTGTTGCAGCATCAAGGTCGGTTTAAGCATGGATAGTATCAAAAAAAGCAAACCGTCAATATCAAAGTGGGAGATACAGAGTATTAAGCGGAGACCCACGCTACCCACCAGGGTGTCAGGCACCTTGCGTTCTCCGAGGCACCTGTCGTTGGCCATGCTGAAGGCTACAGATGACGGCAAGAGGTCGTTTCAGATCCGTGACCGTGGATAGTCCGGAGCTGGTGCTTCTCCACAGTCATGTTTGATCAGTGAATTGGAGCCGTTGTGCCGAATCATGGGGTTGATGTCGGACAGCTGATAGGCTGAGACAACGAGTCTGTCGGCCGGTGAGCCATTTTCCTCGTGCCGGATGTTGCAGGTTAGTTATCACGAAGCAAAAGTCGGCACTTCGCACACAAAAATATGAGGATTCGTACAGCTTCAAGAGGTCAACTCCTAGCAGAGATTTTGAATGATGAGGATGGTTAAAGTTTGAAGAGGGCAGTTTAAGGTTGCGTGCCGCGGGAGCGCCTAATGCAGGGGTCCCCATTCCTCGAGGCAGGCGACAACCCATCTAGTGGAATACCGTGTGATATATTCGTTCCTACGGTTCTTTGGGCGCGGCTAACCAGAAAGGTTATTGTATTTAGGAAAGGCTTTTAGAGATAACCTGTTAGTTTGATCAGAAATTACTTCCATGGAAGGTTTCAACAATTTCGTAGGTATGGAGGGTCTTGGCATCATGTGGAACTTTGGTGGTGTACTGCATTTTGTAAGGTGGATAGATGCAGGTGCTAACAGGTCTCTTCAAAGTGAAGTCAACTCAATTTTGATCCAGTTTCCGTTGATTAAGAAGCCTTGCCTTCTGCATAGTCATCGCTTTGATGGCCATTTGCGCAGTCTTGTGGTGAATACCTGTAAGCTATCTCTGCCGAACTCTTGACCAGATCCTCGACCACCGACCTAAACTCCACTCCCGCCCAAACGCCCAAGTACATCTTTAAGCGACGCCCATCGTGCACATTTAAGTACCATCAGCCATCTCTTCATCCTCCCCATCAGCACCAAACATATCCTCGAACGTCCCACCCTCTTCGTCCTCCCCAAACCCCGTCTCCTCCTCATCCTCCATCTTCACATCCCCACTTCCATCCTTATCCTTCTGATTACTATTCACCATCTCATCATCCTCATCCTCCTTCGCCCACTGATCCTTGATTCCCCACGGCACGCCAGTTAACACGAACTTCTCGCTCGGCAATCTAACACCCCATTCCGTCTGTCCCACAGGCGGCAACCTGATCTTGTTCCTTGCCTCGGCAGTCTCTAATAAGAACTCCTTGCTCATTCCTCCGCTGCCAAGCTGGTATTGAAGTCTGCTTTGTATTGCGAGGTTGACGGCACTCATGTTTATCTGCCCATCTGCGTCGCGCATTCCTGCTCCGCCTGGTACTGGGTCCTTCGCGCGGTTTTGTTGTGACATGTAGGCATCGGAGCTGAGATGTAAAGAGTCGGAAAGGAGAGCGGAGGTGTGGCGGTATGCAAAGTCGAGGAGTTGGAGTGGGACGCGCTCTTGGTATGCAGTGACACCGAGCGAGGAAAGGAGAAGGTGGACGAGGCGCGCGTCGCGTGGACGCTTGTCGTGTGCTGGGAGATGGGTCGAGAGTTGCGGGTGAGATGGAGGTGGTTGTGGAGGCGGTGTTGGAATGTTTTGTGGTGGTGCTGGAGTTGGCGCAACGCTGGTGCCGTTGGTTTGCGCCTCCATGGTGATGTTGTGGAAGTGTTTCCGGACGTAGTGCGGAGAAGGAAAATTGACGAAATTGATGGCTTGTTTCGGGCAATGTTCTTTAAACGCAAACACGCACACGCACGCTGCTTGAGCAAAGATCTACTGAGACTACAAAGTTCAGGTGGGTGTATTTAGATGAAGTCGTGGTTGGAGGCTCGTGCGCGTCGTTATCGACAACGGCAGCTCTCTGGCAGTTATGGGAAGGTAAACTCAGTGGCAGCGGGGAGGAGCCGTTTCGTGCTTTCGTGTATTAATTGAGGTGTATAGGAAGGGTATAGAAAGTGGTCAGTGGGCGCAATAGTTGAGCTTCCAGAAGTTCGCGACGGCCGCGCACATGCACGACCCCTGTCACTGATCGTGGTCTAAGCTCAACACGGTCAGTTAATCCGCATGTGACAGCATCGGAAGAACTCTTCTACGTGCCCCGCGATTTGGAGACATCTCGACCGGGGTGACTTATAAATCTTTGAAACATATAGTGAGTCAATTCACAAAACAACACCACACATTCATGATGGAGACTACGATACCACTGCCTCTTATACCCTCAGTGGACCTCGACGCCGCCCAAAGCGACAATGCTGGTCTCACCCGCCACCAGATGGGCTACCTCGGCCTCATCTATTTCTCTGTCACCGACGAGACCATTGAGAAGGCCCTCGGCTTCCTTCAGCGCCATGTTTCGATGAAGGCTTACGTCGATGCCACAGCCCTCAACGGAGCCGATGTTCTCAACATTCTCAACGCCGGCGCACGAACAGTCTTTGTCAAGGAGAGCCAATTCGCCGCTCTTGAGAAGTTTGGCGACCGCATCGCATTGGCAGGATCTGCAAGCTCCAGGGTCCCAGCTGGAGGAGCCGCCGTTATCTTCCATAAAGATGCCGAAGCACAGATCAAGGTTCTTCAGGAGCAGAAAGTTTCGCCAATCTTCGTCATCTCAAAGGAGGCTGGCCAGGCCAAGCTCGCTCTCACCCTCGCACAACACTTGGATGTCGTCCCAGTCCTCCCAGCAACTGAGTTGACTGTCGAGAGCAAGGACGAGGAGGGCAGGCTTTCGGTCCCATCCATTATTGCTGCCTCATGGCACACTGACCGCGCCGACAAGTTGGTCGCAACCGTCGTCACTGATGAGCGTGGCATCGCATTGGGCTTGGTTTACTCCAGCCAGGAGTCCCTGTCCGAGTCTCTCAAGACTGGCACTGGTGTCTACCAGAGCCGCAAGCGTGGATTGTGGTACAAGGGAGCAAGCTCAGGAGATACCCAGGAGCTCGTCCGCATTGCATTGGACTGCGACCAGGATTGCTTGAAGGTTGCTGTTAAACAAAAGGGACGCGGATTCTGTCACTTGGCACAATCAGCATGCTTCGGCGACTACACTGGTATCAGCAAATTGGCAAAGACTTTGGAGGAGAGAAAGATCTCGGCCCCAGAGGGCTCATACACTGCTCGTCTGTTCAACGACGAGAAGCTTTTGAGAGCAAAGATCATGGAGGAGGCTGAGGAGCTGTGCGACGCCAAGACTAAGGAGGAAATTGCTTTCGAGGCTGCAGATGTTCTCTATTTCACCATGACCAGAGCTGTCGCTGCTGGTGTCACCTTGGCCGATATCGAGAGAAACCTTGATGCCAAGTCCGTCAAGGTCAAGAGACGCCAAGGTGATGCTAAGGGACAATGGGCAGCAAAGGAGGGCATCGCCGTCGCACCGAAGAAGGTTGTCGACGAGGCTGTCGCCGTCTCTAAGCCAGCAGCACAGGCTGCCCAGACTCCAGAGAAGATCCTCATGAAGCGCCTCAATGCCGCTTCCCTCACCAAAGAAGAGCGTTCCAAGGCCCTCCAACGCCCATCCCAGCGCTCCAACGAGATGATCATGGGCATCGTCAACCCAATCATCATGAACGTGCGCGAGCGCGGCGACGCCGCCGTCCTGGAGTACACCCACAAGTTCGAGAAGGCCACCTCGCTCACCTCTCCAGTTCTCAATGCACCATTCCCAGCTTCCATGATGCAGCTCCCACAGGAGACCATCGATGCCATTGATCTGTCTTTTGAGAACATCCGCAAGTTTCACGCCGCACAAAAGGAGGAGAAGCCATTGAGAGTCGAGACCATGCCAGGCGTCATCTGCTCCCGCTTCGTCCGCCCAATTGAGCGCGTCGGTCTCTACGTCCCAGGTGGAACCGCCGTGCTCCCATCCACGGCGCTTATGCTCGGTGTCCCAGCCATGGTCGCCGGATGCAAGAAGATCGTCATGGCGACCCCACCACGCGCCGACGGCTCTATCACCCCTGAGGTCGTCTACGTTGCCCACAAGTGCGGCGCTGACAGCATCGTTCTTGCTGGAGGTGCTCAGGCCATCGCAGCCATGGCTTATGGAACTGAGTCTATCACTAAGGTTGACAAGATTCTTGGCCCTGGAAACCAGTTCGTGACTGCGGCCAAGATGTTTGTCTCCAATGACACCAATGCTGGTGTTGGTATCGATATGCCAGCTGGTCCATCTGAGGTCTTGGTCATCGCGGATAAGACTGCCAACCCAGCTTTCGTGGCTTCGGATCTGTTGTCCCAGGCTGAGCACGGTGTTGATTCGCAGGTTATCCTTATCGCTATTAGCCTCTCTGAGGAGGAGTTGCAGGCGATTGAGGATGAGTTGCACAACCAGGCTATGGTTTTGCCGAGAGTGGATATTGTACGTGGCTCTATCGCCCACTCGGTGACCTTGGTTGTTAAGGATTTGGAGGAGGCGATGGAGCTGTCTAACGATTATGCCCCTGAGCACTTGATCCTGCAGATCAAGGACGCACAGGCTTGCGTTGAGCTTGTTGAGAACGCTGGCTCGGTGTTCGTTGGAGAGTGGACTCCTGAGTCGGTTGGTGATTACTCGGCTGGTGTTAACCACTCTTTGCCTACTTATGGCTATGCTAAGCAGTACTCTGGTGTCAACCTCGGTTCTTACGTCAAGCACATTACCTCTGCCAACCTTACCGCACAAGGATTGAGGAATGTGGGAGGTGCTGTTATGCAGCTGGCTAAGGTTGAGGAGCTTGAGGCACACAGGAGGGCTGTTGGTATTAGAGTTGACTGGATGGACAAGAATGGTATCTAAACAGCCATGGCTGCGACATTTATTTCAGTAAGTCGGTACAGACAAAAGCGAGATGAAGGCTACGATTTAGATGCAATATAGGAATGAAAAGCAATGCTCATCACACTCCACCCTTCCAACTCGCCACTAACTCCGTATGAATCACCACTTCGGATTGCATGCCAAGACAATCATATCGCCTTGAGCCCAACCAATTATTAGATGCCTAAAATCCAGCGCCTGTTGAGCGACACCTCAACTTCCGGCACCGCCACCTCGGCTACCTAATAACAGCACTACAAACCTCAACCAGTTGGACCGCCCGTCACATATCTTTGCCGCCTGTTTGCCTGCCTCAACCGCAACTCAATTTTCCCACTCCAACTACACAACCCTGTCCACCTTCCGACTCGGACTCCCTCCTCCCTACCTCCCAGCCCACAGCGCCTGTCTCCTATCAGCTTCTCCTTTGAAGGCGTTTCGTTCACCCTGTGACGAGCGTGCTGGGCAGCTATTACTGTCGTGCCCCTCGGTTTCCCACTTATAGCAGACAATGGGTTTTGGAATCCAGTGGGTGGGGAGTGTCCAAGAGGTGTCAACTGGTTGGCGACTTAGTGTGGTAGAGGATGTGGGATAAGATGTTGGGTAGGAGTGAGAAGCGGTGAGCGGGAGTTTAAGGGTCGGGTGGTAAGGTTGTTGCTCTGGTGGTGTTTCGTGGTGGAGTGATGGAGGTAGGCATACTGGGTCATCTGACGGCGGCTGAAGAGTTTTGGGGTGTTGAGTTTTCAGGCGGAAGAGGGAGGCTTTGCGGACTTAGTCGGTGTCCCTAACTGACAGAGATGTTGCCCATGCCACTTACCAAGTCACCGACTTCTTCATCGGCTGCGGGCTGTTTCTTGGCGGATGGAGGGCTTTGAGGTGGTGTGAGTGGCACCCTAGAGGCTTCAATAGTGACCGGGTCTGCAGTGTCTGCGGTGTCTGCAACATGGTCCTTGCCTATTAATCCCCGCGCCAGTTTGCCCTTCAACCACGCCTCGTGTCTGGCCATCCCCTCCGAAGGGATAGGACTCCGAAATCTTGCCGTAGGAGGCTTGTCCGAGGTAGACGTAGCAACGAGGTTGAGGTCATACTTCTCGTTCACTGCTTTGATGAAGTTGCGGCATGAGGTGCATACTCCGTTGGGATGATCAATGACAATCAGCGCGCTCCTCTGCTTCGCACTAGGCATTGCTCTCCACAATGCATAAAGGGCACTGTCAGGCTTGTGGTCTTCAGGATGGAAGACATGCTGGTTGACAAAATAGGTCGCAAGCTTCGCCTCAGTATGGCAGGCGTTATACGTGCCATCGACCCAATCCTTTCCCTGGTCTTGATTTTTGGTGTCTACACTGCTCACTGGGAATTTGAAACCAACTTTCGCAGCAATTTCGAGAGCTTCATACACAAGGCCCCCGTCATAGCGACGATAAGTATAAAGGCCATACATCCCACTGATGGTAGCATACAAGCTAAATCCTTCGCTTCGATTAAGGACACCCGCTGTCTTTTCTGGCGCGCTATCATAACGCTTCCTCGGCTTAGCTAGCTTGGCCTTCTCTAATTCCACCAGGATCTCAGGCGTAACATAAGTGTTCTCACTGGGAAGCTCTGCGTCTGAGACCACGGCTTTCCCGAATCTAGCCGCGAGCTTGTTAATGTCCTCAGATTGACTTCTTCGGGGTTGACTTTTCTCAGGTTGCACCACTTTCTTAACTTTCTCCGCTCTTGCCAATATCTGCTTCTCGAGATCCAGAGCCTTTCGTCTTAGCCGAAAGATCACCTCTCTACTCTGCTCAGCCATACCCAGCCTTTGGTCAGCAGACTGCTGAGTATGCTGATATTGAGCGCCGCTGGTTAACCGGTTGGAGCCGAAGAACCCTTCTTCGATGACTTTGCTCTCCGCCTTGCTCTGAACATAACACTCCTTTATGACTTTCCCAACATCTGCTACTCGTCCAGCTGCCCTTAGCAGTCTTGAGATGTTGCGAACTGCCGCACACTCCTCTTGGAAGCAGATCTCGAAATCCTTCGCCGTACCCCTTGCGTATTCATCTTTGGCTATCCGATGCCGGTGTAATCCGGCCTTCTGGTATTGCGCTTCCGGCTTATCAATTTCGTATGCTGCTGGAAACTCGAGGATATAGTCGTCGTTGGTGCATGGTGCGATGCGGCGTTTGGTGTGCTTGTACTCGATGATCGAGCCTTTGTCGTCTGCATTTCTCAGTTATAGTACTTGGTTGAACTAAAGGAGCAAAAAAGGTGCTTACCAAGAGTCAAAAGATATCCATGAGTATCGCCACAATTATAGGGACAGGCGACGACTGCTATCGAGCCATCCCACCATTGTACTTCAGCGATTGGGTCGTCCATGATGTCTTCTCGTTGTCGTGTTGAGCAGTTAGTATTGATTGTCGTAGCCAGACTCGAAGTCACTCGAGACCTGCATACCAGTTTCCATGGTAAGCGAAAGGAGTAGCATATTCTTATTTCAATTTGATCTCTCCGCTGAGCATGAGGGTTACACTGCGCAGCTTCGCCACACCTTGGTGTATGCCCGGCCACGTCGTTGCCCACCAGTTGCTGGCAGACAGCGGTTGCCAACACGACAACAGGACGCACGAGAATACCCTGCTTTTGATACTCTGAACTCTGATATACACCTCCGGCGGCATCGTGCGAGCTCGACGTTCTTACAGCTTGAGCGATCTCAAGGAAAAGAGCAAAGATGAGCAGCCGTCAACCATCAGCACTTGGACTAGAAACTACCGACGTGCATTCGAGGGCGGCCAACAGCGTTCGGCGAGTCCAGACTCGGAGACGAGTCCAGTCCTCAAGAGTTCGAGTCCAGAGTCCAGCATTTTGCAAGAGTCGATTTATTTTGGACTCGAGTATGGCCAAGTCCTTGGTCCACGTGAAAAATTCGGCTAAATTAAAGCCTAATCTTTAACAATAAATTGAAGCAAGACTCTAAACCAAAACAAAATTGCAAAGCTTATCAAAACGAGACAGAATCTGAAGATCTGAACAAATTTAGGCTCAATTCACATGATGCAGCCACCTGTGATTGGCTCGCTTTTGCATATTTTGTTACGACCTAATTGGGGAGAGAGTCGTCCCAAGGGATTAGGTCGTTAATTTAATTGACTCTGATTCTTTTCTACTTACTTTTCATC
>RCNJ01000110.1_pt1 | contig 70644 bp, 63 predicted proteins | sample 2041171 | NCBI WGS metagenome assembly RCNJ01 (sample SAMN09708213, study PRJNA481090) | feces metagenome | biome: feces | host: Pygoscelis adeliae | place: Antarctica: Rookery Lake | collected 2010-03-01 | reverse complement strand
GCGTGTTTGCCTTTCTGTTTGTTGTCCGTTGATTGCGTCCGTGGACACGGGACTGCCGTTTGACTGCGGGAGCAGTCTTCCGTTCAACACATACACTGACTTGAATGGGTATTTTGGTTCGAACGGAGCATACGGCAACCAAAACCAACTGGACAGCCAGGACAGCCACAATAGGTTAATATCGCAATCCTGCAATGTGCCTCCACCTCATAATATCGTTTATATACTTGTTCACGCTGTGTGGCCAGAATAGTCTGGAAGCCAGACGCAGTTGAAGGAACCGTATACACGCCAATCTATTAATTCTCTCAATCTCAATACGCCAGCCCCCCTTGTTGAAAACAGTATTGAATCCACTCTGACGCTCTCCATCCGCGCCTAGTGCAACAATGGCCACGCCATTCACTTGCACCGTCATCGTTTCCTGTCCCGTCTCATCCTGAGTCTGATCATACTCGCCTGGAGAGATGGATAGTGTGTTGATATTGGGAATGGTAACTCTTAAACCACTTAAATCACTCATGGCGTTTCTTTGCTCGAGTCTGGCCATTATAGGAAGTGCCGTACCTGTCCGTGCGTGCTGAGCGCTAGCACCGACCTCGAATCGTGCGTGTCTGTCGTGCGCTGGACTAGTTTAAAATATTGAATGACAACTGCGCGTCTGAGATCCTGTTTTAGTCCTAATTCCCCATCTCCTTACATTCCTCCGGCCGCCACCGAAGATGACGCGCCAGGTTCTCGTGCCATTCTCGTGCTCGTGTGAAAAGGGAGGCCCAAGGTAGCGTTGGCTTATCAAGTGGCCGTAGCGGAGATTTTCGAAGATCTCTAGATACCCGCCTCGCTCACCTGCTCCATCATAACCACGTCTTGTGCCACCTCCCCTGGAACCCGTTGGGGTTTCTACTTGAGCCCCAGTGGAGCTTTCTTCCCCGTCCTTGCAGCCAAAGCTTGCAATCTTACCCACCATGACTTTCCGCAGCGGCTACCAAGTTGATGGCGTTTATAATGCTTGAACGCGCAACGAAACCTTCTATATTTGCGTAGCGCTAGATAAACCAAATCTCCCCCTTCCTTGAATTCTGATACATAATCGCACTATTAAAATGATTCACCGCTCACACCCAAATATGCAAATATCCAATCTATTTATTTCCTCATTCCGACACTGGTCTGATAGCCAATCCATGTGGCGGGGGTGCTGTATAAGATGTTACGCAGATGAGGACTCCGATGTCGTCGGATAAGATGACCTAGGTGCGGTTGCGTATACCGAGGACAGGACGTTTGAAAGTCAAGGATAGGCGGCCGAGGGCTGAGTGCAGCCAGCGGGACGCCACAGTGACGGCGACATCGGAATTTTATCCATTTTTCGTCTACGTGTTGAGCGACATGGGGTTCAGTGCTGGGAGTGGAGTGCGTGGCTCATCTTTTTCCATTAGTAAGTAAATTTAGTTTATCGTTCAAGGAGACGACGAAGTTGACGTAGATAACGATCATCAACTGAAGAAAAAGCGAAGCTGAAATGTAACGATATCAAAAAGGCGTGTCGGAGGAGAAAGAGCACGAAGTGCATGAACGAGGTCAAGACGTTGCCGCTATTGTAGGGGTATAGTTCATCTAGGATGGAGAATTCTTAAAAGGTCTTAGCGGACGGAATATGTCCAGGTTATGACGAACGAGATGGAGGAATGCCATCTCGCAGCAACTTGCATTCTGCTATCTTGTGCTTGAGTTGGTGCTACTGTCGTCATGGTTTTCTTGGTATCTATAGATTACAGTTAATTGAAGGAAAGTGGTTCGGTTTGCGTCTTGAAATTTTGCGACAAGCCGCGGCAAAGATACTAGTAGAATACAGAAATTGGCTGAAGAAAAGCGTTCTATACATACTGTTGAATAATGGGGAACTGACATATAACAAACGGTTTTGTTTCAGACATCAAATCATTTCCATGTCCGCCACCTGCCTCTCTCATTGCAACCATCCATCGTGCACAGAAATAATTGGAAAGTGGTCGTTGCATTTCGTCAACCTTCATGATCTATTTATTCAGACCTTCGTAGCTAGAATTTAATCAACTTCAACACATGCCAACCGCATTATCATTTCACACATACGAGACGAAAAAAATGAAAAGTGGGTCGCAAGGTGGAATCCAAAAGATTAACTCAACTCGCCATCTAATGGCGACCACGTAGTCTCGCTCGCAGTCGCCGCCAAGGCAACCCATGCCCGGTGACGCCCTTGTTTTCTCTTGGTTCCCGTACGTACCTCATCGTCTTTATCTCCACTTACTGGCCGCCGACGACCTCAATGCCGGACTCATCCAACCGCACCGCCGACTGATTGTTAGCATGTTGCACCTTGAATTTCACTTTGACGAAGAGCGTTTGAGAGTGAAACTTACGTTGTTAAGACGGCAGAGTTCCAGCCAGTCTTATCAAGTTCCTTGTTGTCGTCTTAGTGGCATCTGCTCGCACAGCGGGTAATCCTCCTTCCAATCGAGTTTCCAGACCTTGCTTGTCGGCTGAATTTTTTATCTCATAGGTTTTGGCCTGACAGTCGATGCGATGGTATTGGGTAAAGCGGCCATGGGTTATTAGTCAGACCAAGTGTCTTGAATAGACATGAAGGGTACACATTTTAGTAGTTATAACGCTTATTTAGCATAGAAGAGGTCCGGCGTTCGATTTGCTGTTCCTCCATCACCATACAACTCCTGGGCAACCAGGAGTTGAGCTTTTGCTTTTAAGGAGCCACAATTACTCCATCGTTTTCCGACTTTTCGTACTCAACCTTATGTGGGAAACATCGGCGAGGTAGATGAGATTGTGCCCACAGTGATGAGATAGTAGATGAGATATGCGGTGCTATAGTGATCGTGAGGTCTTTTCGTACACTCACCAAGTGTCACCGCACCGTTGGGGAAGGGCGAAGACACCTCACGATTAGTTGGATATTCAATGGTTGATAAATGGGCATCAGGATAGTCACTGGATCGCCGTTCGTTTCTGCTCGTGGTGAAGTACTTCGTACAGAAGTTATTACTACGGGCTAATCATGCCAACCTCGCGAAATAATAGAAATAAAGCAATCCTACAGTAGTCCCCAAAAGAGTACCCTATGGTGGGAGAAGAACCAATACATGTGAAGTGGTATATTCAACCAATGGAAAAATCTATTTAGCGCCTGAACGCCTGCCCAAGCTTGACGACTTTTGTTTATCTTTCAGTTGCCTTTGGTTCCCCTATCTCATGTCATCGCGTACCTTACCTTATCTTGGTCCACCCCTTTATCTAGTTCTTCCACGAATCAAGATTCTTGAGTATCGTGCCTTCGCCACTACCTCTCTCCACTAACTGTCCAATAATGTATACAGTCTCTCCCAGTTTCCTCAACTCACTAACAAGCTCATCAACCTTCTCCTTACTGGCAACAGCGACCATACCAATACCAGTGTTGAAAGTCCTTCCCATTTCCGTAGGTGTGACATTGCCCGACTTTTGGAGCCACTTAAATACCGGTGGCAGATCCCAAGTCTTCAGATCAATCCCTGCAGCCAGGTGGTCGGGTAACATTCTCGGCACATTCTCGCTCAAGCCACCACCAGTAATATGACTCAGTCCTTTAAGGAGATGTTTGCGCACCACTTCTAGAAGGGGTTTGACATAGATTTTGGTAGGCGTGAGGAGGTTCAGCCCCAGGGAGGTCGAGGCGTCCCAAGGGCAAGGATCCGTATAAGCCAGCCCCTCACGCTCAACGATACGACGGACGAGGGAGAAGCCGTTGGAGTGGACACCATTGCTCGCCAAGCCAATAAGCACATCGCCCACAACCATATCTTGTCTGCGCGGGAGTTCGAGCTCCTTGGTCATGACACCGATAGCAGCACCAGCAGCATCATAATCGTCCTCCTTGTACATCCCCGGCATCTCCGCAGTCTCGCCTCCTACTAAAGCGCAGTTTGCGTCCTTACAACCCTTCGCTACGCCCTCTACGAAGTTGGCGGCGTGCTCGAGGTTGAGTTTCGAGCAGCCGTAGTAGTCCAGAAACATGAGTGGCTCAGCACCCTGGACGACGAGGTCATTGACGTTCATAGCCACCAAGTCGATGCCAACGGTGTCGTGCTTTTGCATGGCTTGTGCAATCATGAGTTTGGTGCCAACACCATCAATAGCACCAACCATAACCGGTGCGTTTGCGTAGCCAGCCTTGTGTAAATCGACCTCACCACCAAACCCTCCAATCTCGGCATCGGCGCCTGGGCGGGAGGTGGAGCGGACGGCGGCTTTAATTCGATGGACGAAATCATTTCCGGCGTCGATACTCACTCCGGCAGAAGCGTAGGTAAGCGCGTCCTTAATCCCATCCTTGGAGGTGGAGGCCTTGAAGGCGCGATGAGCGATGTCCTTGCGGTATTGCATACCCTCGAATGAGATGCTCGAGACACCGACGTATGCTCTCCTCACAGCCTCCTCGAGGGTGCGCGCTGTGGAGTTGGCGGCGATAACTCTTCCTCCCGCGGTTTGAAGTTGGCCGTCGAGGAGCTTGGTACCGGCGTGGAAATGGTTTGTGCCTTCTGGGACCTCGGACAAAGTCATGGCGGTGCCCTGTGCGTACTTCCCTGGATAACCACCAGCGGCTACTACAACGGTCGCGGAGAAGCCTTCGCGCACGGCGATGGGGACGCTGTCGAGAAAGCCGTCACAACAGGCGACCATGATTTCAGCAAGATCGGTGTCGTCTGACATCAATGGCAGAAGGGTTTGAGTTTCTGGATCGCCGAAGCGGACGTTGTATTCCAGTGTCTTTGGGCCGTTCTTCGTGATCATAAGGCCGGTGAAGAGGGTGCCGACAAATGGCATGCGGTCTTTCCTCATTCCATCAAGCGTGGGTTGGAGGACAGTCCTCTCGACCTCTTCAATAAGAGCTTTGGTAGCGAGGGATGTCGGAGCATAACAGCCCATTCCTCCAGTGTTCGGTCCCTTATCCCCATCAAAGATCCTCTTATGGTCTTGTGCCGCAGGCAAGCTCTTCATTGTATACCCATCACAGAAGGAGAGAATAGACAATTCGTCGCCCTCCAAAAACTCCTCAATAACCACCTCATCCCCGGCAGACCCAAACTCCTTGTCGCACATAATTTCCTTGAGAGCGGCTTGCGCCTCCTCCTTGGTAGCTGGGATAATAACACCCTTGCCAGCTGCGAGACCAGAGGCCTTGATAACAACGTTATGATCAACTCCATCCAGATATCTCTTCGCTGCCCCATAGTCCGAGAAATTCTCAAACGAAGCAGTGGGAATGTTATGCTTCTTCATAAAATCCTTCGAGAACGTCTTGCTCCCCTCCATCCTCGCCGCCTCCTTGCTTGGGCCATAACACCTAATTCCCGCCTTTTTGAAGTAGTCGGAAACACCATCCACCAATGGTGCCTCTGGGCCTGGGACAACGAGGTTTATGCCGCTGGACTGAGCAAAGGCGACGAGGGACGGGTAGTCGGAAGGAGAGATGGAGGAGTTGTTGGTGGTCTTTTGACAGGTTGACGTGCCGCCGTTGCCTGGAATTGCGATGATGGACTCAACATGTTTGGATTGGGAGAGCTTCCAGGCGAGGGCGTGTTCGCGGCCGCCGTTGCCAATGAGGAGGATCTTTAATGGCTCCATGGTGTTGTTGTGTAGTTGGTGAGAATCAACAAGAGGTGTTTGTTGTTCCGAACAAAGAGGAAAGAAGAGAGGGAGGGGAAAGAGGAAGATCGATGTGAGTCGGAGGGGTAGAGTGAGAGTCACCTTGCGGATAATTTTAGTGGCGTTGATGCTCTGGTTGTGGGTGTGGCTGTGGAGGCTGGAGGAGGGGCTGTTTGGCGGACCCCGCAAATCAGAGCACAGGGAGGGCTGAACACCAAGTGAGCGCGAATTGACCGACATCGCTCAATTAAGGAGAGGCGTGGCTGGTGCTTGTAAGGGCTTTATGTAGCTCATATTGACATAGTTCCCTAGTATTATGTGTTAAGACTTGACATTAAGGTAGTGTTATTCAATATGTTTTCTTCATCTCGTTCCAAGGGTAGTAGCCCGAGCTCTGTGCTCCCTATTCAGGACTTCAGAAGGTCGGAAGGACTTGCTACAATCACATGCAGGTCATTCCTTTGACTCCAACATTAAAATAGTTGCTGGTATCTTGTATCTAGCAGTATTAATATATGCATCTCCCCTTCATTCTATCTCCTTCCCGTCTCTGCCTTAAGTCTCCCAGCAGCAGAGGTCGGAGCCGGCACCGGCCATAAGCTAACAGCCTCCTCAACTTCATCCAAGAAACTCCTAGAGTTGTGTACTGTGGTACCTCCCAAAACGACCCTAACGCCAGGTACTGAGGCGTTTATCTCAGCAACAGTGCGCCCCTCTTCATAAGTAGCACCTCCCACCATGAAGACGATTATATTCTGAGGCTTGTCTCTGGTTGATCCCCCTCCCTCTACGAACGGGTAGAGTGACTCTTTCAATCGCCCTTTGATTAACTCATCGAGCTTTGACTGTAGTAAGGGTGAGTGTTGAGTGTATACGTTGTCTACGCCCTTGAGGCCTTTGGTAATGCGGTCTCGTGCGCCGGAGAACAGGGATGAGGGCTCAAAGATTTCCGAGATTCCGCCGGAATTTGGCAGGAGATGGAGAGAACTCTGATACTGCAGTAACTTGGGCACGATCGCAGTCTGATGAGGCGAAAGAGCCCCTACTGTGGTGAGAAGATCTAACAGGAGCGGTAATGCCGATTGTGGATATTTGGCGTAGCGGAGGGCATAGAGCGCCACGAGGCGGATTTTGCCGCATGGGGGAACGGACGGAGATTGCAGGAGGTTTTGGGCATTCTGTCAAGTGTTAGCTTGTGTAAACTCGTAAGGATATAGGAAACGAGGGAGGGGTGGGGATGGGAGACATACCTTGAGATCCGCATTATGGTTATCTGTCGTCGCCAAACTTTGCTCCAGCTCCGAAACTTCTAACAGGCTTTCCTCCCCTACTCTTCTACTGAGCTCTGAAACTATAGTAACATGCTTGGAGACGTTTCCCGAGAGCTTCCTGAATTCGGGATATTCCTCGATGAAGCGTTTCATGTCTTCTATGCTTTCAATGTTGCTTCCTCCTTTGGTCTTCGATTGATATTGCATCACAAAATCCTGGATCTCCGCGCCGAGGTCACCGAAGTTCAAATACATATTCTTCTTGAAGAACGGATCCTGATCCGGACTTAGCACAACCTCCTCCAGCTCCTTCCGTATTCCTGGCACATCCTTCAAATCCACCCTCCCATTATGAATACCCAGCAACTCATGCGCCATAGCCTGATAAGTCCACTGACTCAGTAGCGGCGTTATAGGGTCATCTCTTCTATCAAGTATGAGCAAGATGGGCGGCGTGTCAACCTTCCTAAAGTCGAATAACTTGTCCTCTTGCTGCATAACATATCTCACCTCCGTTGCGAGTTTCTTGGCGAGCAGAGAACTCTTTTCATACCTAATCAGTGGTCTTTTCTTCAAACTCAGAAGACTCGCCACAACACCATCCCTCGTGCGTTCCAACGCTTCGGGATTCCAGGCGTCCGGTGAATTTCCCCATATATGTCGAGGCGGAGCAAGCGAAATATTGAACAGGTCGGGGTTGATGACGATGTAGTCTGCGAAGATCTCTTGTACGACTTTCACTACTTCGTGGTCATCTGCTTCTGCGAGCCGCTCTAGAGAGGACTTTTTGATGATGTTGGAGAAATAGAGGTTGTACTCTCCGTAAAGTGGTTCGCGAAGTTCGTCGACAAGGAGTTGTATTGATTCCGGGCTGGGCCTAACAAAGACTAGACACTTTAAATGGCGCATCTTTTCTCTGTTGGTATTCTCGAGGCGATCGATGAGGTAGATTTCGTGGTTTAGCAGGGCCGATTGGGTGGTGGCCGTGGATGCGATGTTGACTGTTTCTGAATCCAGAAGGAGGATCTTCATCTTTGATGAGGGTGCACTGGCGCTTGTGCTAGGGCCTGCGGATATCATCTTGCTGATGTAACCGGAGACGGCGGCTACTACGTCCATGATTGCGGTGGTGCTGGGAGGCTAGATGGTGTGGAGAAATGAGGTTTGGTTGTTGGCGAATTGGTGTGGACGGCGCTCTGGTCGCACCTGTTGCTGGGCTTCACAAGGCTGCCAATGCACCTGTTGCTGTGTTTAGCCGGCTGTGAAATGGTGGCGAGCTTGCTGCTACTGGAATAGGGCTCTTTATTGCTGTATATACTGGCGCAAAAAGTGTATTATTGAAGCCAAAGAATGTCTATACTCGCCGTATTGTGGTCTTTGTACTCGGTCACCCCTCCAGGCTCAACCTACAGCTACAGGGGTACGTAACGCGCAAGGTCGCGCTTTGCTCCCCTGCTGGCTGCTCCGGGATGTGCCGCAATATGCCAAAATGACGTCCCACAAGGCCTGAAACTTGTCACCGCGCGTCAAATGCGCTTTTGACACTTTCAATCCTCAACTCCCCCAACAATCTATACTCATGGACGATTCACAGTAGACCAAACCAGTTACAGCTAATAAGCAAGAGAAATATAGCTGTTGGGTAGCGACGCCATCATGTTGCCCCATATAAACACTCGTGAGACTTCTCAATCGCAAGCTAATTAACCCAGCTAACAACTCCAGCCTTCGAGATCCTCGCGACAAAGTTCGGCGCATCGCCAGATGAATGTAAGTATATACCCTCCCTTGTCCAGCTTAGCTTACTAAAGTTCTCTAGTAAAACTCATATTCTCATTCATCCTCTCCTACCCCTTCGCCGGGATCCTAAAACGCATCCCGGACTCTAAACCCGCCTACAAAAACCTTTTCGTAATCGCCGTCTCCCTCTTCTACCTCGTCGGCCTCTTCTCGCTATGGGGAGGCATCCGCACTCTCTTCATATCCGCCGCCGCCACCTACGCCATGGCCGCCTACCTCTCCACCCCTTATATGCCCTGGATCGGGTTCGTCTTCCTCATGGGCCATCTCAGTATCAACCAAATCGATCGGCAAATACGCGGTGAGCCAGGAGTGGTGGATATTACGGGGGCGCAAATGGTTATGGTTATGAAGCTATCCGGCTTCCTTTGGAACGTGCAGGACGGAAAACTGCCAGCATCAGAACTCTCTGCTCACCAGAATGAGGGCGCCCTTCGTAACCTGCCAGGAATACTGGATTATGCGGCATGGGTCCTGTTCTTTCCCTCCCTCTTTGGCGGCCCGGCATTCGACTACATCGATTACCAAAAATGGATAACATGCACCATGTTCGAGGTACCAAAGGATATAGACGAAAAATCTAAACCCCGTACTAAGAAAAACCGCAAGATCCCACGTTCTGGTACACCCGCGGCATGGAAAGCCGCCGCGGGCGCAGTCTGGATATTCCTCTTCCTCAAGTTCAGCAGCTTCGTCTACCCTGATGTCTTTACCGGTCCACGGTTCCTGCAGTTCGGCTTCTTTAAGAGGATGTGGTTTGTGTACCTCCTTGGCTTCACGACTCGGCTTAAGTATTACGGTGTTTGGAGCCTAACAGAGGGGGCTTGTATCCTGACGGGATTGGGGTATAATGGTATCGACCCCGTCACGCATCGGGTGTCCTGGGATAGGTTACAGAATGTGAATCCATGGGGATTGGAGTGTGCGCAGAATTCGAGGGCGTACCTTGGGAATTGGAATATGAATACCAACAACTGGTTACGCAACTACATCTACCTCCGCGTCACACCTAAGGGCAAGAAACCTGGTTTCCGAGCGAGTTTGGCGACGTTTACTACGTCTGCGTTCTGGCATGGATTTTATCCGGGGTATTATTTGACGTTCGTCACTGCGTCGCTGCTTCAGACAGTCGCAAAGAGTAAGGTTTTTCCCGAGGGAGCGAGGGCCTTAGCGTCGGGGCCTTAACGTGGTGTGATAGAATGCTAACAACAACCAGATTGCCGCCGCTACTTCCGCCCCTTCTTCCTCGACCCCGTCTCCGGCGCCCCAACACCAAGCAAGAAGTACTACGACATCGCATCGTGGTTCGTCACGCAGTTTTCGCTCTGCTTCTTGACAGCACCATTTGTCATTTTGTCTTTCCGCGACTCAATACTGGTATGGACAAGGTTGTACTGCTATGGGTTAATAGGCATCATCGGGATGATGGGCTTGTTTGCCTCGCCCGTAAAGCGTAATTTGAAACTGCGCATTGAAGCCCGCGCCAAGGCTGCGGAGGCGAGGGCTGGAAAGGTTGGAGGTGAAAAGGTTGATGGGAGGGCGCCGGGAGAGAGTAAGACGGAAGGACTTGTAGAAAAGGGAGAGGAACAAGTGCCTGCTTTGGGGCTCCCGGAAAACCCACAGGAGGATTTCGAGGAGATGGTGGAAGAAGTCAGAGCTGATATCCGTCGGCGCCAAAGCATGGCGGGACAGAGAGGTTCAACGGAGCCTATTTTGAAGACGAATGGGATGTGAGTTGAGCAGGAAGTGAGATGTATGAATGATGACCATGGATGGCGCAAGGGCTCTGCATCTGAAGGGGGGATATAGACTAGATGCCAGCAATCCACGTACTAACTACCGTCGCTTTTACGCACAGAGTCTGCCTAACCTGTGTTTCCGTTGTACTGGTTGATTAGACTCGAGGAATAGAAATTGGTCAGGAAAGGGGGGGGGAAGAACAACGCCATTAAAATCTTCTACGTTCTCCTGGCATCAGCGCGTACGATTACAATGATTGAACTCCACACATTTCAACCTCTTACATCCATCTGCCGACCCAATTGCATGCCCTAACCTAAGAAGCTTTAAATAGACCTCTTAGCCTCCCGGGCTTCTTGCGCTTGTGCTCCTCTAATGCGTCTTTCACAGCCTCGACAGAGAGTATTGACAATCCGCCCCTACTCGTAGAAGCCACAACAAGATTAACAACCTCAACCCTGGCCACCAATAATATCCTAGAGCCACGAACCAGTGTTTCACATTGAAAGAACGCCTAAGAGTGGGCCCGCCAAGACGGCTGAATGCCGACCTTGCCAAATTACTGTACCTTGTTTACGAAGACCCGAGTGCGGAGCACGGACCACTGCCAAAATAACTGCCTACAGCCACAAAATACACGCCGCGCATGGGACTTGGCGACTTCATTGGACCACAGCGTTGAGTACGCGCGAGATGTAACGCTGGGGCCTCTAAGCGCGTTTACACGTCTGAGGTGGGAGGTAATGCTACGCTGACGCTGAATCGGCCGGCGTGACGAGACCCCTGGTTATGGAAGGGGTCGCCGAGCATACGGGGATGACTATGAGGGTATTCGTTTGGGTGCAGATGCGGCTGACAATGACGGAGCGCCGAGTGCGCAGACAAGCCACGGCCGGAAAGCTCCAGAAGTCGTGCGTGAGATGATCGTCGGCACAGATCTTTGGGACGAAGCAGCTCGTTCCTGCAGTGAGAAGGGCGGGCGGATTGGCAGTGCTGTCATGGTGCATGGTAGGGCTGAGATGGAGATGTCGATGTAATATGAGATGGCTTGGCTCCTTCAGCATCATCACCAAGCCATCTCAAGTATATATGTATCCAGGTTGTCGACGGCGAGGGCTTTCTTATCATCAGCATCGTCTTCAGTCTTCTTTCTTTCAAGTAATTTCATCATTATCATATCCCCTCGGGCTTCAATTTCAGTATCATTATCACCACGGTCACCATTTCTTCGACAATTATCCCAACTCATACAATCCATCACAATGGCTACCACAAGCTTCATTACCACCACCAATTTCGGCCGCGGCGGCTACAACGCACCACCACCCTGCCTCCGAGGCGACTCCGAGCCAGAAGACGGACGCGGAGGCTACAATCGCACCGGCGACAACCGTCGTGGAGGGGATGAGCCAGAGGCTGGAAGGGGTGGGTATAACTAAGCTCCTTCGATCCCCTTCGGCGCCTCCCATTTCTCGAGTCTCGCACTTCAGCGCGCATATCAACACCAGCATTAGACGGCTTTCAAAGCACAGCATCAGCATTATTATCAGCATACATCAGCATACACCGACGTCCACCATCCACCTCTCGCATCGCTTCTGCCGGCAAAAGCCGAGCACCTCTTTATCATCAGCAGTCAGCATCAGCAACACCACTTTATAGAAGCACGACATCAAGACTGGGGATACGACGAATCGTGGATGAGGATGAGGGAAGACAGAACTGTAGCACAGCACAGCATTGGGCGGCGTAATTCGTTCAACATTTTAGCATTGTTCTTTAGGTGTCAAGAATTAAATTTCTACCTACACAAATTTCCTTTTGCCAACCGAGTTAGACCCTAATATACGCAAGGACACATAATGCATGCTCAGATTACTCCAAAACGTGCTATACCGTAAGCCATCAACAAAAATACTGCCTGCATGTAGCCTCCGCTCCCTTAATTGAGTGGGTACTGGTATCTCAATATCTTGCACCCATAACGCCCATAAAATCCGTATGCAAGGTCGAGGTGTCGTGCTACCACGTACTATTACAAAGCAATGCCATCCCAACATTATTCCCCCCTCACTGCCCCCTCACTCCCCTGGCGAGCCCCCTACGGTGTCTTCCCCAAACTCTGCAAGTTAACAAGCTCACTATACCGTCCCCCCTTCTTCATCAATTCACTGTGCGTACCCGACTCAACGATCTTCCCAGCATCAAACACATAAATAACATCCGCCTTCTGGATCGTAGACAATCTATGTGCAACCGCAATCGTCGTGCGACCCTTGGCCGCCTTGTCGAGGGCCGCTTGGACGACGTGCTCGGATTCCGAGTCCAGTGCGGAGGTCGCCTCGTCGAGAAGGAGGATCTTTGGGTCGCGGAGGAGTGCGCGTGCGATTGCCTGGGGGAGAGTTAGTAAACAGGTCACATGAGGTGGGGAAGGGGAGGGATGGGGTTGACGTACGATTCTCTGTTTCTGGCCACCAGACAACATACTACCCTTCGATCCAACCACAGTGGAGAAGCCATCAGGAAGCGACATAACGAAATCATAGATATTAGCCTCGCGACAGGCAAATTCAATCTGCTCCTCAGAAACATTCTCATTATCCGCGCCCAGCAAAATGTTCTCTCTAATAGAACCCTGATATAGCGTAGGTTCCTGGGACACCAAGGCGAGGTACGAGCGATAGCTGTTGATGTTCAGGCTCGAGATCTCCTTGCCGTCCACATACACACCTCCCACAAGTGGATCGTAGAAACGCTCAAGCAGGGCAATGGTTGTTGACTTTCCGCATCCCGAAGCACCCACCAAAGCGACGTACTGTCCAGGCTTAACTGTAAAGTTAAGCCCACGGAGAACAGGCTGCTCAGGGCGAGTCGGATAACGGAAATGGACATCGCGGAACTCGATAGATCCATTACAGCTCTCCAGCGTCGCTCCATCCTCAGACCAAGCGTCGATCGTCGGAACACGATCAAAAAGAACCTTGAGCGCACGAGCGGCCTCCTTGGCTTTCCCCATGTCTGGAGCGAAAGCGAAGATGGTGCCCGCGGACTGCGCACCGAAGACAATAGCCGGGAAACAGATGAAGAACTGCAACATGTCGTACTCATGGCTGGCCAGCAGAGTTCCACCGTACCAGAAACCCAGCGCCATGACAAGGAAAGTCAGTGACTGGGATGCGGCATAAAGAGTAGAGGATTTAGCAACGGACTTCAAACTAGCGAGACCTTGGGCCTCGAGCTGCGTGCGGTAGTGGAGCAGAACGTCCTCTTCACGGGTGAGGGAGGCGACGGTGCGGATCGCGGAGGTGGCTTCACATGCGTAGGATGCTGAGCCTTCGTAAGCCTTGCGAGAGCGGTTCTGGAACTTCGCCAGAACCCAGAAGCGGAGGAAGCCGCAGCCGAGGAGGACAGGGATGGTGGAGGCGATGACGAGGGCGAGCTTCCAGCCGAATGCGAGAGCCAAGCAAATAGCTCCAATCAGAGTTGTCAGGACAGTGAGGATCGTGCCGAGAGTGGTGCCGGAGAGACCGGCGACATGGGTGGTCTCGGTGGAGAGAAAGGAGGTGAGTGCGCCGGCGGAGTTGTGCTCTTGGTCGAAGAAGCCGATGTCTTGGCGGAGCATGGCGCGGAAGGCTTGGTCGCGGACGCGGTGGACGAGGCGCTCGGAGCAGTAGGCGAAGACCCATCCTTGGATGGAGAAGGCCAAGAATTGGACGATTCCGAGCATCAGGTACATCAAACTCCAGAAGTTGGACTCATCGAGCGTCTCGTCTCTGGATATGCCTGGTTGACCCGCAAAGGTAAGCGCCAAGATCTGCTTTGCAAAGAACACTGCCTGAACCGGGTTACCAGCACCGCAGATTGCGGACCAGAAAAGGCCAAGAAGCATGTAGCGAGTCTCGTTTTTGTTGAAGCTGTAAATGACTTTGAGAAGCGTCCATAAACCATAATCATTTTCAATCTCCGGCTTGCGTCCCTGCAACGCCAAGCTGGACTGCGACTTTTGTGTCTCAGTACGGTTCAGCTTGTTGGCAATGTTAGCATCATCTGGATCGGCAATGTATTCCTGGCCAGTTTTCGAGTTCTGTCTGATAAGCTCGTCTTCCTCGGCATCCATAGCAGCTTGCTCCTCTGGCGTAATCTTGTCGACAACGGCAATCTTCTGAGCCTCAACAAGTCTGAAGTATGCTCCTCTAAGCTCAAGAAGCTGATCGTGCGTTCCTTGTTCAACAATGCGGCCTTCCTGCATAACGACAATGTTGTCGGCGTCCTTGATGGTCGAAAGTCTGTGGGCAATCGTGATGGTGGTTCTGCCCGCTGCTGCAACGTCAAGGGCTGCCTGCACAACTCCCTCAGACTTGGTGTCGAGAGCCGAGGTAGCCTCGTCGAGCAGAAGAATCTTCGGGTCAGAAACCATAGCACGAGCGATCGCAATGCGCTGCTTCTGTCCACCACTGAGCAAGAAACCACGCTCACCAACGTTGGTCTCATACCCTTCTGGCAATCCAGTAATAAACTCGTGCGCGTTAGCCATCTTAGCAGCCTCGATGGCTAGTTCTCTTCTCTTCCCCTCACTCTCATTCTCGTGAACGTGGCCAATGAGACCATGAAGAATGTTGCCCATGATAGTAGTGCCGAACAGAACTGGCTCTTGAGCAACGAGAGAGATCTGAGAACGCAACCACTTGAGGTTGATTGTCTCGATGTCGACGCCATCAAGGAGGACTTGGCCACCGACAGGGGTGTAGAAACGCTCGACGAGGCCGACGATTGTGGACTTTCCGGATCCGGATGCGCCAACCAAGGCGGTGGTCTTGCCGGCGGGAATGATGAGGCTCACGTCCTGCATGACGCAAACTTCTGGGCGGGAGGGATAGATATGCTTGACATTGCGAAGCTCGATTTCCCCACGAACATGCTCCAACTTGGTTCCCTCCTCAGAAGCTGGGTCCATTGGGGAGACTCTGTCGATTGTGTTGTAGATCTTTGCAGAGGCCGAGATAGCGGTCGTGAAGGCAGCACTGTAAGGAGCGATGTTTCCTAAAGAGAATGCTCCAATCATGATGGCGAGAAGAATGGTGATAACACTCTGGAAGTTTGTTTCTCCGTTAATAACGAAAATGGCTCCTTGCCAGAAAGCAAGACCGTAGTTCAGGTAGACGATGCCCATCATTCCGCCGACCATTATGCCGATGACGGCCTTCTGCTTGTAACCCCATTTCTCGGCCTCGATGAGATGCTTGTCGTACTGTCTAGCGAGCTTATCTTGGGTGCCAAAAGCGGTAGCATTGCGGATAGAGCTGATAACTTCCTCGGCAACGGAGCCTCCAAGGGCGTAACTCTCCAAACTCTTCTTGTTGAACTTGATGACGAAGGTCGAAGCGCCACCCATTACGAGGGTAATAGCAACAACAGTCGATGTAAGAATGAGTGTCTATAGAAACTTGTTAGTCAAACCAACCTTTATCACATATGCAGGAGCAACTAGCTGCACCTCGCATACTCCAAAGTGCTAACTTACCAATTTCCAAAACTTGATGAAACCAATGACGAAGGCGGTAATGAAGGTAGCAACAGCGGCCAACGACAAGCCAACCTTCTCAGAAATACCATCTTGGACCAAGTTGGTGTCAGAAGTGATACGCGTGGTAATTTCTCCAGCTCCAATGTCGTCGAAGAATCCAATGTTTTGCCTCAAGCAGGCCTCCAAATAGCGCTCTCTGATCTTGGCAGAGATGTGCTCTCCAGTGTAGATGAAACCAACTGTGGAGATATAGACGGCCCAGAACTCTCCAATCGCCAAGTAGACGAAGTAAAGAACGTTGTGCGCAAGAGCGGAATCGAACTCTTCGCGCGAAGTGTTGCCGATGAAGTAGCCTCGAAACTGTCCAGATAATTGACCAAAAATAACCGTCATCAACGGCAGTGCGGCACCACCAGCAATGGCGCAAATGACACTGACGACGACGATGATCTTATCATTGAACGTAGCATAGCGGTATAAACTCCAGTAGTTGGATGCCGATTCTGGCGTCTCAACTTGTCTCCTCAAGATCGCAGCTTCGTCCGGAGGTAAATTTCTAAGCGGATCCTGAGCCTCCTCCTTCTGAACCTGAACGACATTGGAATCGGGCTTGTTGAGGTCGCGTTTCTTATCTGGCGGGGTGCCTGCGGTGTGTTTCTCGGATCTGTGGTGGGAGCTGTCGTGGTCTGAGGTCGATGGGCGGTCGCTTGTTGATATTGAGGTCGTTGGGAGCGCTTGGCCCGCGCCCTTCTCTGAGAGGTCGTGCCCCATCAGAGCAATTGTCGAGGGATTCCAAAGATGGGTATTTCGCGGTCAAAATCTCTGAGAAGTAGAAGCTTTTGAAAAGGAGAGGTCTGTTGCCATTATTAGGACCTAGAACTGCCAAAACGTAAGCGTGTGGGGTACTTACCAGGTAGCGTGAAATCCAACCGGGTGGTGTTAAGATTAAATATCCAGTCCGTATCGGACAGCTGCAACAAGTTTCCACTTCGAAGTATGGTTACAAGTCTCTTGACATGTTTGAGGGTTTACAAACAGAAGATGGAAGAACAATTCGTGATATACTTCCGATGATGGTTACCAAGCTTTATGAGAGGCAAACAATAACAAAAGTGGTTGCTGCCAAAGATGCCTCCTCCATCTGTCAGTTGTGATCAACCAAAAGATACGTGGGAGCCGAGGGACAGAATCCACTTCTGAAGCGCGAGTCTCCGAGGTACTGTAGTAGTGACACTTGTGAGGTACCTAGCCAGCGTGCAGCCAACTAGTGTGTGTCAAGTACGTTTTAGCGTCTCATGAGAACTTAATTGTGGCGTGTGCCGGTACACTGGAAACCGTGAAAGGTCCGCGCTGACTGGCCGATTCCAAGGACGCAATCTGATAAAGAGCCGTCTCAGACAGAACTCGGTCACATCGGCGAGCGAATCCACGCCGATGTCAAAAATGGCTGAGACGTTATTACGGATCTCAGGCGAGAAGGTACAAGTTTTGACATCTGACAATGTTCTACATACTGTATGGGGGAGTGTGAAGGAGTTAATACACAGTTGCCTAACTTTTACATGCGGCAGCCTATTACGTCGCTTAAGCCTTGAAGGTACTTCTTCTCTACTTCCTCAAAACTCATCTTACCTACGAGATGGATGGACGCGTCAGCCAAGACGAGTCTTATTTCAGCCTCTATTTGACCAACATTCTAGCCGAACAATGCAGAGGGACCTTTGCACACTGCAAGGCATGCACATTGGGCCAGTGGTTGTGGTTTTTATCCCCCAGCCTAATGTGCCCCCCTGAAAACAGTCCCGAAACAGACATTATTTGGAAGATTCCATGTAAACAGCGCTTGCATCTAAAGATACTCGCACTCTGTCCGTGCATCCGAAGTTCTGACTCCACTCTACTCGTACTCGCCAGCGCAACTGTCAGTTCGGACGCAATCGTGTCTCCGTCTCCGAGCTCCGTGTTCTGCCACGTGACCCGCACTTTACCATTCCTCCGCCAGGCGAGCGGTGCGAAATTGAAAGCCACCTGGGTACAAGCCACACCAATAGCACCAGCCACATCCCAAACTCAGCCTCCACCAAGCGAAAATGTTTAGGGCTTTACAGCCCTGCGGTCATCCAGGGTACCTCAGCCCGACAACACCACGGTTTGAGAGTTGACATCGACAAACCACACCGACGCCGCCAGAATGCCGGTATGTGCTATATTCAGAATGCGCAAATGCGCGGGAGATTGAGGATAGTGTACTGATGATATGACAGTCCCACAAGTCCTTCAGAACTAAGGTCAAGTTGGCCAAGGCCCAGAAGACCAACCGTCCAATCCCACAATGGATCCGTCTCCGTACCGGAAACACCGTAAGTATATTCTCTTCCTGAGCTCATTCCGACTTCAGCATCTCTTCAGGCCGGCAGGTGCTTCTCTAAGCGCTTGACTGAGTGTCTCGTGGGATGTGAAGGAGCTCAGAGAGTCCGCAATGGCGGCTCAGACGCTACAGCCTGCGTCCGCAGGCGAGAAACACATGCTGATTGCGCCACAGATCCGTTACAACGCTAAGCGTCGTCACTGGAGAAAGACCCGCATTGGTATCTAAACGACTCGCCTTTTACCTCTGGCTGCCGAAAGCCATCTCCGCGCTTCGAGACAATCTCTTTGCAACGCCCCTGTCGATATATCATGGATGGGAACGAATGCGAGAGCGGCGCGGGTCGATCCATATTATCACAATGCCAACAATACATGGTTACGGCTGTATGAAGGCGGGTGGTGGATGGCACAGGTGGTTAGAGTAGAGCGATAGTTCAGTACAATGCTAGGATTTGAAAACAAATCCATATTAACCGGCACTGGGAATGTGATTGTGATCATGACGATCGATGGCAAACAACACAACCACCAAATACAAACTGCCAATTTTGGTATAATTTGCTCTGAAAGAAAATGGTAGTAGCGCACATCTTGCATCGGGACGCAATGTGCTCCTGTCAACGCTCTGGGAACCCGATTGTCAAAGTAACGGCAGGATCGACCCTAAGATTAAGATACAGTACAAGGTCGCCATCCACCAAAGCCACCCCATCCAACATGCCCCACTCAGTTCCATAGCTTTCAAAGCCGCCAGTACATTTCCACCACATCACCACCGGCCGCTCACCTCCCCCCACCACCCTCCAACCTACCCACCCATCATGGCTCCCCAGGCTCAGCTTGCAGCGGTCGAAAACTCCTATTCCTATGCTCCCGCGGCCGAATCACAAGACACAATCGCGATGCGCTGACTGGAACCGCCCAGACACCCCCCTTCACAAGACTCCACGTAGCAGTCATATTTCTCTTCTCCTCTCGCATGCCTTGCCCCTACAACACTACCACCGCCATCGACCATGCCACCTGCTCTGCCGGCCCATTCTCGTCTCGTCTGTCCCTCACCCATCCATCGTCGTCTTGCCGGTACCGGGAGGCACGGTAGCTGGGTGGTGCAGAGCGGCTAGGATCCAGGGTGGTGGGTGGCGTGACGTGAAGGAGGTATCAGGAGGTTGTTAGGTGGTGATGATGATGATGCGGGGCCCGGATTGTGCATGGTGTGTGGGGGGAACACGAAATGCGAGTACCAATGTGAAGAGGGAGACTGGGAGAGGAGAAAAGGAATTTGGCAGGAGAAATGGTGTATACTTCAGTGAAGTGGTCGAGGGAAAGTGGTCGAATACCTTTGCATGTTGAGTGTAAATAAGAGTAGTGCGGTGCACATTACTGCAACTATTTGTGAGGACTACTTATTTACTATTTGAATCGCTACGTATAGGGCCACGACATTTGTAAGCGAGTATTCGCACAGACGAGATATATCAAACAGTATTAGTAGTCGTGTAACTCTCATTTCACAATCCAAAGATACAGAGCTCGTTGAGCTCTTTGATCTCGTTACATTACCATCTATGACTACTGGGCCAATTACAACCACAACTGAGAATACCAAGACCAATTGTTATGTACCCATCAGCATTGCAGACTGAGAGCAAACCCGAGTCGCAAAAAGCTGTCCGAACGCCGTTCGTGGTCATGATGTAGAGAAATTCATCGGCACGCCGAGAGGGTGTTCGAAGGCTGCCAATCTTCGAGTGTGTGAGGCAAGTGTTAAGTTGATAATGAGAAGTCGAAACGCGGGTGTATACGGTTGGAGGTCGAAGAAGAGAGGAGACGGCAGGGTAGCATCCGCCACCACCTAACATATAGGCAGCCTCTCGCGGATGTGACCTGGCGCCATTCTCCATAACCCGCACCCAAACTGAGTACGCTTAGCGGTCCTCGGCCCACTCATTCTCCCTCCTAATCTGCTCCTCCTCTTCCGGCGTAAAATCATTCGTGATATTAAACGTCTTGCGAATCTCCTCGGGACTCTTCCCCTTAATCATATTGGCGACGGTCTTGCAACCCACATCCAGCAGCGCCTTGATATCAAGATAGTTGGCAGCCAAAATAATCTCAAACAGCATCTCCTGGTCAACTTGCATGAACTTCTGGTCCCACTCTTCGATGTCGGTTGTCTTCTTGCGCGAGTCGGTGTCGTCTTCGGCGGTGCTGGGTGGGTCCATTTTGTGGTGGTCGCACCATTCGAGGACTTTGCGGAGGACGGTCTCGTTGACCTGTGGTGTGTTAGTGGCTTGTAAAATAGGACTAGATGAGGGGTGATATCGTACGTTAGGGACTGGGATTGGCTGGTCGACACTGCCGCCCATGTCCTCTAGGAGGCCGTGGATCAGGACAGAGCGCTCGGCGACGACGCGGTCTGTGTATATGTTAACTTTGTTTAACTGAGGTTTACTTGCTTTTTGCGTTATTTCGGCGCAAAGTAAAGTGAGTTGTGAGTCGTGTACATACCAATGGTGATGTTGGCTCCATCGTTGGAGATGAGGGTGACTTGCTCGACCTTTCCGTCAGACATCTTTGAGGTGGTGTAGTTTACTGGATGATTGGTAGTTATTGGGAATAAGGTTGATGAACAAGAAGAAGGGTTGTGGTCTTTCTGTGAGAGTTGTCTTCTAGAGTCGGTGGAGGATGACGGTCGCGGGTATCTAGGCGCTTTATCCACCTATGGGGTGCTGTTGCCTCTGGCGGATGGTGACGCTAGTCCTGCTTGGGTGGCCGGAAGGTGAGATTTTGCGGAGGCGAGTAAGGCTGTTCTTTATTCGCTTGGTGACTGCAGATGAAACTCTTTCAACTTCAGTTTGATGTCTGTTTCTAGAAATAGTAGTGAAGTCTTGAATGAAGTGGATTTTTACGAGGATATAAGTTTATGAAGGATGAAGGACGTTGGAAAGTGGTAGAAGTCTTTTTATGGTGCGAGATTAAGGTGAGCTTCAGAACAGAAGATAGCGATGACCAAAATATTTATAGTCTACCACAGAATACTGGAAAGCATGCAATCGTGAATCATCACGACAAATATCAAGTTCATGCTGGCGCCTTATCTCAATAAATCTACAGATCTTGGCCTCAGAGTGGTGTTGTCACCGGACAGACATGACGAAGATAGATTAACCGCAGTTTAAGCTCACTTAGCTCCCAGGCAGCATAGCTCTGCCTAACCCCAAATTACAGAGTCCATATATCTTGCACACGTCTTGTCTCCTTGCTTTTCCATGATACATACTCCAGCACAAGCGCGCGCTTGTTGGGAGTTCAATGCAGATTCGCTCGTAATCGAAGCTGCCATAAATTGTCGAAGTCTTTTCTTACCATACTAGTACTCGTACTTGATCCAGGTTAAGCATAGTCTGTGTTTGACCTAACACATAGTTTGCATGCAAGACCTCTGTCTAGCTTGAAGTAAAGCGCCACTTTCAGTACTGCATTTCATGCCAGGTCAAAGTTTAATAATCGGCAGCCCATTGATACTCGGCTCGGCAGCATCGGACACTTCAATTGCACCATCCTACTCGTAATCTCAATATATCCTTCCCTAGTCGTTCGCATGGAAGGCCGGCCGCGCTTCTTTCTTCTGGTCGCTCTGCCGTTCCCCATCTGTTACAAAGCTTGACACGCATCTGGCCAAGCAAGCACCGCGCTTAGCAAGGGACAAACCACTCTCATGGGTTCGGATGGCGGGAAAGTGGGCCTTGAGCTTGCATAAATAAGGAGAAGCGCGCTGAAGCGCAAACGGCCAGACCTCGCATAGGGATAGAACGCCAATGCGCATAGATGTCATGTCGAAAAGAAATGTGAGAGGTCAACAAGAACAATTTGGATTCCTTTAAAAAACACCTAATTCAAACACTATTTATCGAAATAAAAAGTTTATGAGAGTCATAGGTATTTGTTAAGAATATGCTCCCTCCATTAAATTACCACCATGTCTGAAATGAGAGTGGCTCTCCAAAACCATCCGTTAGCGGCCACCGGGGAAGACGGCCTACCGGGAACGTCTCGTCCTTGATTGCTAAGAGCTCCCCTGTCAAGATTATAAACACAACCTCACATCTCAACCACCAAACAAGTACAGCGATGAATCCTTGTCCACTCAATCGCACACTCAAACGGTGATCCGTAAACAAACAATCGACCTTGGCCGCTCTCTATAATTCACTTTCGTTCACCTAAATCACACGATTTCAGTTCTGCGACAACGCAATTGACCACGCCAAAACTGAGACACACCTTGCTGGCTCATGCCAACATAACAAACGTCGCATACGCGATAACTCGCACCACGTCCACCACGTCCACCACGACCACCACGAACACCACGAACACGGAAGAGTAGCGACAGTGAAAACGATGTGGCGCCGCGCATATTTGCTGTTGGCGCTGGTGAGGCTGTATTTTGCGCTGTCACCTAGCTATCTGCATCCGGATGAGAACTTTCAAGGGCCCGAGGTTATTGCTGGTGAGTTTGTTCTGGCTCTGAACACCAACAAATTTTGTTCAAGTCGCGCAAGCAGGTCAGACAGGAAACATAGTTTACTGTGTATCCTGGGCACATACTTAAGCTACACCTTTCAGCGCATAGCTATCAAGCTCATTTGAATACCGCTAACACTTTCCATCTCAGGCCAGATATTCAGCTACCCAGTCAAGTTGACATGGGAGTTTACGGACCCCAACCCAATACGCTCTGTCTTTCCATTATGGCCTATCTACGGCCTCCCAATGCTCCTCCTCAAATGGCTCTGGATCGGAGCGCAACACAGCGCAACCTCAGAAATATCCCCAAAAGTGGTATTTCACACCCTACGCGTATTGATGTTCTTCCTCTCCTTCGTCCTCGAAGACTGGGCCATCCACGAGCTGTGCCCAAAGCCCCGGGAGCGTCGTGTCGCTATGCTCCTCCTCTCTAGCTCCTACGTTACGTGGACCTTTCAATCTCACACCTTCTCCAACTCTATCGAAACCATCGTGGTACTCTGGAGTCTGGTATTGGTGCAGAGGATACTGGATGATAGGCGCCGGACCTCGCCCTTCGCGAGCGCGCTGTTGGCGATTTTGGTGGTGTTCGGGACGTTTACGAGGATTACTTTCCCGGCGTTCCTCATCATCCCGGGTTTCAGGCTGCTCCCGCACTTCTACCAAAAACCACTCTCCTTCCTCATCATGGTAGCTACCGGCCTCGCAACCCTCCTTTTAGCGATTGCAATCGATACGGAATTATACACACCCCACCCCGTCAGCCTAACAACCCTCTTCACGCACCCCGTCATCACACCCCTAAACAATCTGAGGTATAATCTCAACTCCAGCAACCTCGCCCTCCACGGCACCCACCCCTACTACCAACACGCTTTGATCAACCTGCCTCAGCTCCTCGGCCCCGCCTTCCTCCTCCTCTTCCTCCGCCCAAAGGTCAACTTGCGCTTCTGGTCCGCAATCTCCGGCCTTGTCGTCCTCTCAGCTTTTTCGCATCAAGAAGCACGCTTTTTGTTGCCGTGCGTGCCGTTGTTGTTGAGTTGTATCCGCTTGCCGGGGAGGAGGCAGCAGAGGCTGTTCATGGGTGTGTGGGTGGCGTTTAATGTTGTGATGGGTGTGCTGATGGGTACGTACCATCAGGGTGGTGTTGTGCCGGTGCAGTTTTGGTTAGCGGAGAATGCGGAGGTTGGTGGGGGGAATGTGGTATGGTGGAGGACTTACAGTCCGCCGGTGTGGTTGTTAGATGGTAAGAACGAAGTTCTGGCCACCCACGATATGATGGGCGTGTCCGGGACTGAGATGATACAAAAACTGGGCCAACTGGTGACATGTGAGGACAAGAGTTTGGCGGAGAAGGTTGCGGAGGTGGTGGGGGTAACGCCAAAAAACGAGATAGCAACATACCTCGTAGCACCGCTTTCCGCCAAATTTATGAGCACATACACGTCTCAAAAGGAGGAGAGTAGAGAACTCGAGTTTGAGAAGGTGTTCCAATACCGCACGCATCTCAACTTAGACGATATGGACTTTGGCGACGATGGGGTATGGCCTACGATTCGCAGGGTAATAGGGAGGAGAGGATTGGCAGTCTGGAGAGTAACCAAGCGCTGTGGAGAGCCTGAGGTATTATGGGAGGACGGAATTAGGAAGGATGGGATGGGAACGGATAGATACTTATAGACGGAAATGATACCTCTTAATACTTGAACCCCCATCCAAATCACCTAAACAGACCTTCCAGTGAGACAATTATAGCTCTAGCGAGCGGAACTCAAAAACGGTAGGTAAGATTGATACTATTAGTACTGGCGAGCACTTGTGTATTTTATCTGGAGTCTGCTGCTGAGATTTAACTGGCTAAGCTTCTTCCTATTCTTCAGAGCGTTGCCACTATCACTACTCATATCATAGCTATCGTCGTCGCTATGAGCAACGCTAATGCGCGGCCGCCACACGCTCAGTATACCCACGCCATCGCAGGGCCTCGCAGAGAAACTCAGTTCTCTACTGGATGCTGCGACCGGCGTCGCCCAGTCTCGCCAATTGATGTCCAGTCACAGAGCCGCCGGCCAACAACAACAACAGGATCGCAGTCGCCTCCCCCGCACCACCAAATAGGTGTCACCATTCCCCCACTTCATTCCCCCTCATCCACAATTGCAGGTACCATCGGCGTCCAGATGCCTCGTGCTTTCTCCCCCCGAGTGTGTCGACACCTGCGCCGTCCCTGAGACCAAGTACGCAAGTCGCACAAGCCCGGGCTGAGCCCCCTATCCTCTGGCTGGGAGCGAAGCGCTGTCACCCGGCTCCCACAACCAGGGATTGGGTCTGCGGTGTTGTGGCGATGGGCGGAGTGACAGCCACAACCACAACAACTGGCGCTGCCACCGCGGCGGCGCTGCTGGCTAAATTTGCACTTTGACCGGCATATTACTATAAGCCAGCGCTGTCAGCAGGACATTGCTTGGGTGGTGTTGTTGGCGGGGTAAGCACAACCACAAACAATCATCGGTGGTGGAGGAAGTATTGTGGCCCGAGCAGCCGCAGCGTCAGTCACCTTTCTCAGCACACTGAGCACAGAAGGACTGAGCCTTTGACAAGATGTATTGTCAATACATGATATTCAAGACCAAACTCGGCAAATATAAGTACAAGAAGCGAAGTGTCCTGTGATGCAAACTCAATGCCAAAATGCCGCTCATGGTATCTCCTACAAAAAAAATTGCATCAAATACCCAACCAAATTAGACGCGCCGCCCGCTATGCAGTATATCAAACCTCTCTCTCTTTGCCCCATCTCAACCGCTATACTGGTTCATGCCCAACTTCCAGCTTGCGTTTTCAGCGCAAAGGTACCACCTAATTCACCTTCATAGAAACCCACCCTCAATCAGCCCACTCCCCCTCCATTGCTGTCCACACCTCCCACTCATCTCCCCCATCGGATACTCCGTGTACCCCCTCACAAGAGGAATTCTCTTCTCGGTCTCATTCACCACCTCGATATACCCTCCATATCTGAGGTTCTCTCCTCCAGTCGCAACAGTGCTCCTCCTCGGCCCCATCCCCGGCCTTTGGTTTATAGCATTCTGATTCAACCCACTCAGCCTCGTCGTACCGAGCGGTGTAGTCTGTTCATCATCATGGAAAGCACTCATACTCGCCTCACTGCTCACCCTACTCTGCCCACTTATGACCGAATTCCTCGCGCTAGCCACCCCTGACCCAGGCCCAGATGCGTTATTCTGCACCAACAACAAACTACTCGTCGAGCTCAGCCTCCTCGTAAACTCACTGAAACTCAGCCTATTAGCACCACTCCCAGACCTTTTATGCCCATTCCCGCCTCCCGCAACATCAGGACTCAGATGCGCCATCTGCAGCGGCCGCTCGGTATCCTTAGTATGAACCGCAGAGGTATTCCTCGCATGGCTTCGCCCCAGACTAAAGCTCATCGGTCGGGATTTCCTATCCTTCTTACCCGCCTCCTTACCCTGCATCGTCGGAATCTGCGGGACCGGGGCAGCAGGTATTGGTGGGCGTGGTGGTAGATGGTGGCGACTGGAAATGGACCTAGGTCGCATTGAGTTCGGTGTCGCGCGGCCAGAGATATACTCTAATGCCATCTGCGCCCTCTGTGGAATAGCATCCAACTCATTCGGTTCCTCAAAATTCCCCTTCTCCTCAAAAAAGAACGTGCTCGGGCGGCGCTTTTGCTCTAAGTGGACGTATTTACCCGAATCGTTTTCGTCCTCTTCATAGTGCGTTTCCGAGTCTCGTTCCTCGATTAAACTGTCTGATGGCTTTCGAGAGGCTGATTTAAGGTTGGAAGCGAGCGCTTTCCGCTTTTCATGCTCTTTCATTAAGGCTTCGAAGCGAGCAATTGAGGACATGTTGCTATCTTCCAGCGCCTGTTTTTCTGAGCCTGGGATGGCTTTTAGGTTGAATGCGCGATCTAGGATTGTCTCTCGAGGGATAATGGATGATGCGCTGACGGATCCTGCTCTAGAATGGGTGGTTAGCGTTGGTGATCTGCCCTGGGCATTCGTCCAGCCAGAGATGAATTGTTCTTCGTAGCACAATATCGAAGTCGGAGAAGGTAATTCGTCCTTTTGTATCGGGCGCGATGGCGAGTATCCTGCTGGCCGAGTGAGGTATGAAGACTGGCTACTCAAATCGCTACGTCGTGACCTCAGACTCGGCGAGGGCGATAGCATAGAGGCAGTCGTCGGCCTATGACTTCCATAATCCTTGGTATGACTATGCCTATGATATGGCTGCGGGCGCATCATAGGATTCGAAATCACCGGCCTTTCCCCACCCTGCGGAAATGGATTCTTAAACCCCGTAAACGCAGGGGCAGCCCCATCTCCACCCTCCTCAAAATAAGCATTAGAAGTCGGACTCCTGGGTGTTATCCTAGGCTGTATCGTGACCTGCCAATCGTAGATCGTAAACTGATCTTCCGTGACCGAGCGAAAGAGAAGGGAGTTCGGATATGCTGATGTAGGCGGTTGCAAAATGCCTGCTCTGCTCGAGCGGCGTTTTCGGACTTTGTCTGCGTGTGCATCGAGCTCGAATGCGAGGATGAGTGTTGGTACCGGCGTGTCTGATTTCTTCAATTGTATGGATTGAATTTCGCAGCTTCGTATGGTACCGACGGCGTTGTGTGATATAGGTTCGACGTCGCCCTGTCGCCGCCATTAGCAATGTTCGCAGCTTAGAAACCGGTTGGCATACCTTCTGTTTCCACACCGAGAGATAAAGCGTCTCCGCGCCGCTCATTGACAAGTCATCACTACTTTGATACGCCGTCGCCCCCTTCAAATCCTTCCGCGCATTCTTCAGTTTGCTCGCCGAACATTGTCGAGGTAAGTTCGGCCTCGGTGGCGTAGGCTGCCGTTGTATACTATGAAAAGTAACGTATCTTGTCTGTCGTCTGTCAGCCTCCAAACAAAGAGCTTTGGCAGTGGTAAGCATACCTTCCAGCCAGTTCTCCCTATAATCGCACTCCTCTCCGGCGGCACCAAAAGATAACCCTCCATTGTCGTTAGGGAATGTGAATACCAACTGGTTGACGTAAGGTCGAAGCGAAGAATGTAAAGCGGCCTCCAAAGTGCCCGCTACGACGAGAACATGATTCGGACGAGCAGCGCGCAGAAATACAAACAATAACGTGACGGTGAGTGAGAAGGATAGGCCAAGAACCACCAATGGAACGAGTTTCGCTGTTTGCGTTTGTTGATCGCAGGAAGCAAACGGAGAGTATGGTAGAGAACGTCGCAAGTGAGGAAAGTCGGTGCAAGCGGGTGGTGGTTGGATGGACGATGGGGGGGCCACTGCGGAGACAGGTGGACAAGGTTCAACGCACGAACGTTGCCTCGAGCAATTAAAGTGGAAAGGGCGTGTTAAGGTTTGCAAGAAGAGAACAGCTACGGGGCTTGTGGACAGAACTTCCAATCAATGGGCGTTTGTTATCTTGTGGATGGTTCCTACAGTATGAGGAGTGTCGGTGTGGTAGTGAAGAGTGGGCCCACCCCGGCGATATATGTCAATCTTTCACTCTGCCGCCGTCAACCAAACTTTGAATTCGACTTTGCCATGGGCACTGCGCCATGATACGAGTACTTTCAGAAAGCTGTGCGTTGGCTATTGAAGCACTGCCGTCTCTCTACCTCGCTAATCCTCGACTAAGAGTTCAAGACGTTGATATCGACCCTGTCGACATGCTCTCACGCAGCTTCAGCTGTTCATTATCGACATGCCTCGTCGTTTTCTTTAACAATCTCCTCGGACTCTCCCGCAAGGCGCCATGTGATGGCAGTCAACTCCAGTTCGTAATTTCCACCATGCAACAAGTCAAGATAATTTCGAAAAGTCTGCAGCGTACCTTTCAGGCACATTAAGATTCATGATCTCTGGCATGGATTCCATGGCAAGATCCTGTCAAAGTATAAGAACGGCATCATTGATATCCTGATCAAGGAGAAAGGTCATGACGGCAGTGGGCACTCGAATCATGTGTGGCCGCTAGTTGCGCACTTAGTCAGGAGCCCCGAACAAGTCGCCCGATTCAATCAATACTTCGGCCAAGAGATGCCTTTTTGGTGTGTGGAAGTGCTGCCGCCACGTTTAGCCCTCTTGCCGCATTGGCTTGCAAACATGCGATTTGTGTCTCAGAAGAACAAGACGTCGACGGTCTCCCCGAAGAGAGTCGTATTTCGTAAACACCTCTCAGGTTTGCAGCCAAACTGTGGTCATCCTCCTCCAGTCCCCAGTCTTCACCTCCTCGATGGCAGCATCGTATGATACATGCAATCAAGTCCCTCATTCGAGCTTTTGCGTTTCATCGTGTCTTCCAATGCTGGCAAAAAGGTCTGGCTCCGCTTGATATGTGGAGTACCGCGGATCCTTCTGTGCCTGGCTAGCTTGATTGGGAACGGCTCGTACTCCAACTCTATCAGCCTCTCGTTCTGGTTCGAACCACATGGAGCGGGCAAGTTCAGCAAGTCCAGCAAAGGATTTCCTTAGCAAAACTGTTGGTGATTGCCTTTGTTACCTCATTGTTTTTCTCAAGAAACATCAGGCCATCACCTCCAAAAGAGCTTGTCTTAACCAGTAAAAAACTGGGCGAACCACAACCCCTTAAATACTCCATTCCTCTCAATCCAGATCAAGCCTGGCGTAGTCTGCGAGCATGATCGCCAAGTCGTCTCCACCTCTTGGCCCTCTGCCGTGAAGTCGTCCGTACTCTAGCTCGAGCGCGAGCAGGGCGAGCATCGAGCATCGAGTATCGGGCGTCGGACATCGGGCCAACCTCCTCCAAAACTGCTTCCAAACTCCCTGCTTCGTATTTCATGAATAGCGAACACAGTTTTCATCCAGAGCACATGGCACGGGCTCCTGCAGAAGGTGTCGCCAAAGATATCGTAAATGGTTGTCGGGAGAGTCTGGACCTGCACCTGCCATAAAGTCCCACAAGTGACGAACGGCGGCAAGCTGCACGATGTAACGGCAGCCTCGTGCTCGAAGTTGGCCGTCTTGCGACGTGCAGAAAACACCTCCGCGCTGTCCCGAAAGGGTTATCTCAAGGGGCAAGCTTCTAGAATTGGAAGATGGTTCTGTAAAGCACGGCAGCGTCGCAGTGACAAGATGGTACTCTCCCGCTGTCCGAGCCGAGGTCAGAGGACGCAAGTGCCGGCTATACGGAGTATATCGAGACTTCCAGTGGTCCTGGTACGAATAGTTTCGTCTTGTTCTCAAGAACTATCCCCTGTTGTTCTTTCTGGTTTCTGCGTGGCGATAGAGGCATGGAGCACCTCCCGGTCACCGTCTTTGTGGCAAACAGCCCCTTTGGAAGTCCTGATTTCAGGTCCCTTCATGGCGCGATAAGCGATGGATATCCGTGTCGATCATGCACGTTCTTCCTGCGGACCTGAGCTAAGTCCATATGTTGGCTTTCCCTGTGCCCTTAAGGTTGACGGCTCAGTTACTTCAGTTTGTGCGCTGGGCGATAGTATATTGAAATGAAATGCTCATAGCGAATCCGTAGTAACTTCTCGTTGATTTTGCGCTTTCCCGGGCCTCCAGAAAGTGATCCTGAAGGAAGGAAGGAGTAATCCTGCTGAGAAATTGGATGAGTATTGCCGGCAGTGAAATCCACGATGGGACCGACACGAGTATTGTTCGAGTTGGCTGAGTGCCAAAGGTACAAGATGGGAGGCGACGGAGATGAAGACGACGACGAAGAGAAACACAACGGTTTTAACAAATCACAAAGGGCGGCTGACCACAAGCGAGAAACCGTCATTGAGGCCATGAGAAGGAAGGAACGAAGGCAGGAAGGAGCTGATCCTGTCGATAAGAACCAAACCTAAGTCAGGAGGAAGGCACGACAGACTGCCGAACATCTCGCATAAGGTTAGATAATGGTCAAGAACGACAGCTTAACTCTGAACTGTATAATGCAAATGGGTAGCACCTAAGAAATGAGGAATTTACACAACACTACGGCGCTTTGAAGCCTATGCATCCCACGTCACATCTTGATATTCTCATAAGCCAACAGGCTATTCAATCCTTTCTATTCTTCTCTTGGTCCATCCGGGGATATTAACCACGCCTAGAGTGTTTCTCTACCGTCGAGACGACAATCGCCACAGCATAGAGGTGCGCTACGTCACGGAAATTGGTATCAATTAGTCTAACCAAGGAAAATTTACAATGCTAAATGCATCTACCTCTATCCCTCACTGGTTCTCCTTCGCCAGGCCGCAACTCTGATGTCTCGACCTTCTATCCAACCCTCTTTAACCTCTACTCAACTATGCCCAGCCGAATATGTCGACCACGCTCAGAGTGTTGCGGTACACAGCCCAGACGACGTATGTGACAACCAACGCCTGGACACACGCCCCACTTAGCCCACCCATCATCCATCTAGGACTAAAGACTCTATACAACATAAGATGTCTCCTAAGATGGCCCGCCATAACACTAGTAATTCCTTGCCACCACACGAACGGCGCCAGGAAATACGCAATACTCCTCGCCATCTCATTAACAAGCTGTCTTGGACTCACTCTCGCCTCCCTCTTCCACAAAGCCAGCAACGGCACACTCAACGTCACCAGGAAGTAAGACCCGTAGGTATTCATCCCAACCAATATAGGGGACCAGGGATACATTATCGAGTGGAGAGGGATAAAAGCACTCTCCCACTGAATACTAGCCAACGTCGCCTGATGGCCCGTCTTGAAGAAATGAAAACTCCCCAACAACGCCAGGATCACAGGCGCAATCGGGCTTCCACTCAACTTCAACACGTCGGTGAGTTCGGCGAGACACAGCACCTGCCAGAAAGCCAGCGAGAGGGCGAAAGCACCCATCGGTTTCTGTACCAACAAAAGCGGTAGTAGCAAGCTCGACACGATGAGGAGGTAGAGACTCCCATGCACATTCGCAAACCCCAAAATCGTAATCGTCGTCTTGGGCTTCGGCGCACTGATTCTCGTAGCGATCGCAGTGCCGTCCTCGTTGTGTGGCGCTGAGATGGAGGATGCTGGAGCGGAGGTGGTTTGCGTGGAGATGTGGACGCAGGGGGTGGCGTATGCGTATGCCCATGGGCCGGCCACTATTCCTAGTCCGAGGACTGTTTGCGCGATGACGACGCGTGTGGATTTCAGTGTTCCGCCTGGAAGCTGGGGGAACCACTCCCCGTCATCCGCCGCGTCTAGCGTCCAGAAAATAGCGTTTAGGAATAAGCCAGCCCGGAGAGCGATGTTGATAAACAGCGGTGCGGAGGCGTGGTGGTTCCTCGTGTTTACGAGATAGGACTTAATCACTTCTGGGAGGAGGATAGCGATTAGGTAGGGAAAGACCAGTTGCCAAGGTGCGGAGGTAGAGGTTGTGGCGCTGCCGTAGTAGGTCGATTTGCAGAAGGGCATCTGCTCCTCCCTACAGAGCCTGGAAAAGGAAGCTACCCAACCCAACACGACGAACAACACGGACTGGGAGACACCGAGGATCTGATCTGCTTTCGATTCTGTGCGCAGGGATGCCATCAAAGCGACGAGACCAAAAGTAGAGAGGAAGAAGAGCAGGATCTGGTCTTCCCAGATCGTAAAAGAGTTTGCTCCAAACCCTGCGCCGAGCGCTACTGGGAAAATTAGGGCGAGCCAGGACCAGATATCCTTCGGTAGCGGGATGCGGAAAGGCAGAGAGGAGCCCATGGTCGCAGCAGAAGCGCCCAGCAGCGAGGCGACAGCGGCGCAGAATAAGCCCTCATTTAAAATAGAAGCCTCAGGGGCGATCGATGCACCCGTGATCCCCAACGCTGCCCCGGCTGCAAGACCGATAAAAGCGCCCGTCGTGACGGATTGGGTGAAGTCTTCCACCTCCGGGTCTTCTGGTTTTGGCTGTACTGCTTCGCCCTTCGCAGCAGCTTCCTTTTCGAGTTTTCTTTCTATCTTGTCCAGCTCTTCGTCAACGAGCGCGCCGTCGTTATTCGCGACGTTGCGAGCGAAAAGGATAAGGATGATGAGGGCGGAGAAGAGAATGCATATCCCCTGACCCATGGACAGGACGTCAAAGCGGGCCCATAGCCCCTTACAGATCTCAAGCGTCCGCTCTTGGAAGACGGTGAACATCGCGTATGCGCTCCTGCACAACTCCGGATCACTGCCCTTCCCTACTGCATCTGCCGCCCTGTGTGCGGATTCGTAGAAGAAATGCGGGCTTCCCTGCCCGGTCGCCCCCTCAATATCCCGCGCGGCGTAATAAGCCCCCTGGTACCTTTTAACCCCCGCCGCCGCCATGCGACTCACATCCTTCAGATTGCGCCAATCATTCCCTTTCGTCCCAATAAACGCCTCCTCAATCGGCCGCCCCAGATTATTAAACGGCACCGGGATGCCCAGCAGTAACGCCAGGGTCGGCACCAAATCGATTTGATTCACCGGTCTCTCCTTCGCGCTTGCCGGCGGGAGTTTAAAACTCGGATCGGTTCTACCGAATGCCGGGGTCTTGGAGTACATCCACAGCGCAGCCTGGACCTCGTCGTCCGACTCCCCGCCATGGTCGCCTTTGGAGTCCATGCCGTGATCGCCCATTACTACTAGCAGGGTGTCGTCGTCGAGGGAGTCTACAATCTTGCGTAAAAGCACGTCCATTTGGTGGAGTTTGGATGTCATGGCAGGGTGGTCAGGCCCGTAGCGGTGGCCTGCGTGGTCTACGCCTAGAAAGTGGGCAATCATCACATCCCATTTCTCTTTCTCCCCGTCCTTTAACAGAGGGAAGATGTGCTCGATGACGCCGTTGTCGAGGGTGTGTAGATCCCACACATTAAGACTATCATATGCGTGGCTTATATCTTCTTCAAAGTACCCCGGAAACAACGCCGTCCAGGTATCGTCTCCCAGATGTGCGATCCGACGACCTGCGTCACGGAGCTGCATAAGTAGGTTATCTTCTTCGATGGCTGTGCCGGCGAAGTTGCTGCCCGCATCTATGAATGTCGGCAAAGTGCCAGTAGTCAATCCCTTGAGTCTTTGTAGTGTCGTAGTCGGTGGGTCGGCGATGAATGGCAGGAGGAAGGCGTTTTCCGGCTGGTTCACTGCTGTCTCGTAGAGGAATGGGAAAGCATTGTGGCAAGCCAATTGGCCTGTGGTGTTCTGCGGAACGGTGAAATCGTATCTCAATGCATCGATAACAATCACAACAGCCTTGCCAAACTTCTTAGGGTGCCAGCAGCCCTTCTCAGGCGCGCCTTGCCCGATATAGGGTGTACTCAGATCGATAGGTGGTTGGGAGCAGCTGGATTTGGAGTCCAAGACGAGGCGCGTGAGGAGGAAACCGCGGGTGAAGAAATAGATGCCTGTGCTTGTTATGAAGCTGTGTGTGTTAGCGTCTGTGCTCTCATGTACTTCAGGTAAAAAGGAGATGATGGAGCCAGCGGGTGAGTTGCCCACCGGTTGACCTCCACGAATTTGAAGTAGTTGTGCCAACCAGTTCCTCCATCCACAAACCCAAAGAGAACACATTATAGACTTACAGCATCCAAGCAAAGAACAGCGCGCTCCACGTCCACGCCCATCTGAATGTCTTTGTCTTCTTTGCGTTCCTTTTCTCGACCTCCGAGAGTTCTCCTTTCCCTTCTGTCTTCGCGCCCTTGAGCGCTCCTTTCTGTGCCCGGCGTGTCTCTGCTGCGGCCCTCTCAACTTCTTCCTTCGCCTTGATGGCTTTAGCTTGCTCCATGAGCTTGGCGACTGAAGCGCCCGTGTTGTTTTGCATCGCCATGGCGTCCCTATCAACCACGAAGGGGTACAGGTGTGTGGGTAGTGTCGAGTGTTCTTGCAAACGAGATTTAGGTAGGTGGTCCTTTCGGACGCGGAGTGAGCTCAATTAGCGGGGCGGCGCGGCGCATTCGAGAGTTGACAGGCTCCTCCAGTGCTGGGCACTTCTCTCGAACAGCTACTCTAAATAGATCTCAGGGAGCCCCTGATGTCGCGCTCACGAAAACAGTCGATCCGTAAAGGAGTTATTCTCGTACAATAAAGGAGCGACAGGAGTTGATCAGAATATCCGCTCCATCCGCCGATTGTCTATCTGCGATCTCCACTTGCGAAAGGAACGGCAGAGGCTGGAATTATGTCATCTACAGATCGTCGCCTGGAACCCAGAAGCATCAAAAAGCGCCCTGAAGGCTGCCAAGAGACGGCGCTTCGGCTCGGGTGGTGCGGCCGTTGATGTGCATGTTTCAGAGGCGGAGCCCCTGAGGCTTCAGCCTCATCAAGGTCGAGTAAACATAAAATCACAGTTTGAGAGCCTCGGTAAGTGTCATGTAGTTCATAAGATCAATTGAACTACCTAGCGAACGTGTAGCCTAGTAGACCATGCGAAGTAATTATCCATTTAAAGTCGCCCCAAACAGAACTCCAGTAATCCCCAACGATGCAATGCAAAAAAGTCCACCCCTCTATACTGCGAGACCGTTGAATACAATAATGTGCTGTGATCCTCCCTATGTCCATGTCTTTATACAGAATCCTTCTTGACAAGTGGTTCGCAAGTTCGGCCCGGCCTCGAAGTCCCTGAATATCCCCAGTGCTGCGCAAGGTCGGCTATATGCACACCCACCAGTTCCATCAAGTCTCTTGAGCCGGGCCGAGCGAGGCGAAAGGAAGGATCCAAAAAGAAAAGTAGCCGTCATCTTCATCGTAAGTTTTGTCCAGAAGCCCGGTTGTGTCCCAAGGCCTGTTGCGTCTCGCATCCTGTTGTCCGCTCACAAGTGCTCTTTCCTCTCCTTCTCCTTCAGTCCTCCAAGCTGGTCCATATCGAGATCAAAGAAACTCTTGTCCTCTCTCACAGGCTCGAGTCCAACACTCCCCCTCTCATTGATCTTAACAATCACCACACGCCCCTTCTGATGTCTCCCCTGCTCATCCACATCATCCGGGAACGTAATGCGAATCTCTGGCACCGGGCTAATCGGCGTCGTCTGTCCACTGGAATTCAACCCATGCTTCTCATCATAATAGGAACCAGAAGTCATCGAGGAATTACGAGAGTATGCAGGTGGAGGGTCGATAGTAAGACCATTGGAATTCTTGGTGTAGACTGGAAGGAGGGAGGTTTGCTGAGCGGCTTTATAGCGACGGAGGGCGTAGAGCGCGCCGAACGACATCATGGTGCCGAAGCAGACGGCGACGAAGATTATGGTGAGGTCCATTTGCATGTCGGTCCAGGAGGACTCGTCCTCGTCGGAGTCGCGGCGGAAAATGGTGGAGATCATCTTGATGGTTGCTTATGTGGGTATTCGGTTCGTATGTGGTTTGGTTTGGCTTGGTTTCCTGAAGTAATCGCCTGGGCGTCGAGCCAAATGTCAAATGTGTCTATTGATGATTGAGTTAGCGATCGGCGGGGATATATATTGGCTTGTAAACTGAGATGGCAGGCAGCTGCCGCGGTGTGGCAGCCTGCGCATGATGGATGTACGGTCACGGAACATGGCTGTAGTGGCTGGAGGTAGGAGTCGTACCTTACGTGCTCAGTATATCGCTGTGGTCCCTTCTGTTTCGCTTGCAATGCTGGTGGTTGGCAGGCGCTATGCTGGTGCTGGTATGTCGCTGTCGAAGCTGTTTACGGCTAGTCGGTAAGGGGTGAATGACTGTCAGGAGAACCAGCCAAAGAGTGAGACTGATATATCCGTGGAATGAGAGTAAATATCCCGAAGGAAAGGCAACAACAGGCACAGCGGGCGAGGGAGGTGTGACGGTCGGATTCGATGCAAAAGAAGGAGGAAGTGAAGTGCAGGAATGGCGACGACGACCTTGTTCGGCGCCTTGGGGCCAATTCTAGAGTGTGGAGACAGCACCACCCCTGTCAAAGCAGCTCAACATTGGGCGATGCCTGCCAAGCCATTCTCAGAACGGTCAAGCGTGGCTGGCACATTGCACAAAAGGGTCACGCTAGCACTGTTTGTGGTAAAGTCCAGGAACAAGAGGGGTTCTAAGCGCCTTATTAGGGTTCTAACAGCCAATAGAAGTTCCTGGTGTCTTTAATGGGGCCTAGCGGCTGGATGTTAAATTATGATTGGACTGCACAAAATTACGCGTAAATGACTGCTCTGGGAAATCAGGTGGTCTCGACTGAGTGTCACGTGGAACACGGAAAGCTGCTTGAATATCATGCATTGCGACTCTTCCCCGTTGGGAGATGGACAACTGCAAGATTATGCTCTGCGAAATACTTTGTGATCACGGCAATACTTACGGAAGATACAGGGCGAAGAAGCCAAATCAGCACGCGTTGAAATCTGTACTACGGTTGGGTTTCGATCAAGCACCTCGGTTGAGTATGGCATGTCTGTGTGAGCTCACCGGGACATCAAACGCATAGTGAAGAGGGGAGTATCACCGCATGGCCTTGAGGCGGTATAATGAGGCCATCGGCGAATTGCGAGAGCATAACATATCTTCAGTCTGAGGAGAAGGCGAGCAGGTCAATGCTGTGTCCATATGCTGCGATAAGCACTTGATCAGCAGAACCAGCTGGGCGAGGAAGATGGCTTTCTCTTAGTCGAGTTCCCACTTCGCCAGTGGTGGTTATGAAGCTGCATCTCTACCATGGCGCTGATCATCCCACGCCCAATCTTCGCTCTGCAGATGCACGACATAAGTGGAGATGACAATCATTGGCCTTCGTATAGATTGGCAGAGTGAACACGACAACGTCTGCGAAACATGGTGGCCGGACTCCGCAAAAGCAAGCAGCCGCGAGCAAAGCTGTCGTGGTTTTGTCGTACAGATTGGGAGTTTGTATATCGTCTCTGTGGCCACTACTAACGCACGGAACGAGGAGGCTGGGGAAGGGGAGCTCTAAGCTCTAAGCTCTTTATGGGGTAAGCATTTTGTCAAATCGCTTAATAGGGCCCAATGAAGGACTCGAAAGATTGAACGGATCTGATGAGGAAGTGTGAAACATTGCAAGGCTTTCGTTAAGTGGGCCAGCGTGGAATTTAGGCTCATGGCATTGCGTCCCTAGCTAAACAGTAGAGCCAGGGGCATGAGTTGTGGCATTGGCTGTACCAGCTGGTTGATGCGAGCTTCTACATTGCGCCAACTCATTGTGTACACCTTTGCCTGCAAGGAGAGATGGGGTGGCGTTGAGCGAGGAATGCTTTGTTTACTTTATTACTCCTATCCGTAAAGAGTACTGATGCAACACAGGTCGGTGAGGGAGCCACTCTAGCAAACAATCTAAATGACACACAAATGAGGGATGCTATAAATATACTCAAGCCTCAGTTTTACGAGGACCCGAATTGCAGTAGCCGCATTTCTCAAGCCCACAGCGTCGGAATTATCCATGACAGGCGTCGCTTATCGAGGGATCAGAGTGGTGGGGATGCGTCAGTGGATGGGGCCAAAAGTCCCCCAAGGTGTCCGCTGTCCGCGGTCCACGCCAATTCGATCCCTTGGCTGACACTGACGGCCTAGCCATGCCAGATCTGCGGAGCTGCGGCCGCCAGAGCACAACCACACCTAAGGAAGCTGCACCAAATAAGGGCACAAACGCATTACATCGATCCCAACGGGACCCTGAGAGCAGGCATCACGAAGAAGTCCAGCCTTTCAGCGTCTCTTCTCACTCTGATCTCTTACTCTCTCTTTATCTTACCACAATATCCTCCTCTTCTTCTACCATTCTTCACATTTCTCACGGCCATTCATACAGCTACAATATCAGCTACTCTACTTCGCGGATCTTGTCCTGCATTCCCTGAGACATCGTGGTTCCAGCGCGCGTCCCTGGCGACAGTACCTCCTCGCAAGGACACTTTAGACCCCCATCTAGTAGTACACTGGCTCGGCCATCTCGTCCACCGATCCAACCCCCTTGCAGTCCTCAGAAGCGCAGCGCCGCATTAGTTTTCTCTGCCTTCGAAATCCAGCGCTGAGAAAAGTGCCAGCCAACGGTCCCTTTGCTCAGCGAACGAGACACAAATCGAGTAATCTTATTTTATTCTCCCCGCGTGCGACAGAAGTACAGAACGAAGCAGATCGTCGTCCCAACGCCCGCCCACATACTGGAATTCAACGTCTGGTTCTACGGCTGCCTGCCTCCACTTCGTCCTTGTCCGCTTACTACACTCCACATATGACAAACGAGGTGTCGTGCCACCAGACTGAGGACATTCCCCCTACATACCTGCCTTCGTTCCTCTCTTCCGCTGAAATCCTTCAACTACCGCCTGTTCCCACGCTTGCTGGATCTTTCTTCCTTTTGATCAAGCACTCTGTCTTATCAACCTGCAACTCTCGTTTTGTACATGCATACCTCGCACACTGCCTGAAGCGCTACATATTGCGGTGGTTGTAAGCCCTCGCTGTGGTATGTCGCTCTCCGTCCTGCTTTCGACCTTCAAGTATTATACGTTCAAATACTAATTGCTACTTAACAGGTACATAAGTCTACGAGCTGTTGAACATATAGTACATACGAACTTGGTAGCCAGCGCTCTATACTTGACACAACCTCCGTTTCTCCAAGGAAAACTCAACATACCCAAAGCCACCGTAGATATATATCATAATGGCCTCGACCACCTTGAACAGACCAAACGTCTCAACCGATGTGAGTTGGGACAATACCAGGATCGGGAGAGCAAATCTAATGTTCTCATCACAGCCTCGTGCCAAACGGTACGGAGACTACAACACAACCATCGGACATGGAGGCATGAATAATTCTCAAAATACATCCAACGGCCAAGGCAACGGCCAGACCAATCCATGGAAGACCAATACTGGAATCTGGGGGACCAGTGCAGCGATCGGTAGTGGCTACACATCCAACAGAAGAGATGTGCCACGCTCTCAATGTAAGGACGATTACGCTCTCAGAGCGGATCACAGAAGTGCTGACTGCTGAACAGACGCTGACGAAGGCATTCTCAACGGACCAACTGGTTCGGGTGCGCTCTCCGCATCATCTGAGGCCGATCCATGGAGCGTTCGCTCACACGGTTCATGGAAGATCAGTTCCTCGGGACCAAACAGTGGGGAGACATCTCCTTCGAACCACCGCGGTAGCGATGCAGGCGTCAACGCCAGCGGCGGTCTGTCCGAGTCCCAGAAGAGCTCACCATACCTGGTCAACACTTCCAGGCCTAACGCTGGCCAAGGATACGGAAACCGTGGGCCCGTCAAGAGCAACCTTGATCCGTCCACCGGCTCTTTCAAATACTCCTACGCCACCAAGATGAGCTTCGGTGACAACAAGGAAAACGGCCAATCCGAGCCCACGAATGGCGCTTTCGCTGATCAATACACCGGCTTGGCTGATCGTCGTCTTGCAGCAGCATATAGGGCCAGTCAAGTTAAAATGGCCGAGCTAAGCTTCACCTCGTCAATGTGTTCAGACAACGTCCCAAGCTCAATGATCTTTAATGATGGCCAGTACACTGCCAATAACAATCCACTGCCGAATAATGACAACGCCCAGCGTCAGAACAGCTATGGAAAGAACCCTCAGATGGCACTTCCTAACAATGCCAGGCCTATTCCAGTGCGCAGAGGGTACAGTAATGACTCTCAGTATGCATCCGGCTCCAATGACGAGATCTTCCAGAGCTCTGTCACAGAGTCGTCCTTGGCATCCTCCATCGCCTCAGCGTCGCAGTACTCTTCCGCCGTGGCGCCAGAAAGCGCCTACAGCAACAGCTGTGCCAGCTCAAGAGCCAGCGACCGCACTCAGGCCTCTCAGTTCAGCAATGCCCGCAACCCTGGATACAACTACAATACCGCCAGCCAGGACTCCATGGGCATGCCAACCACCAGAGCTCAGCAAGCTCAAGACCATTCTGATCTCGACCGCAGCTTCCAACGCCTGGCTCTAGGTCAACAACAGCAAGCCCTCTACGCAAATCAGCTCTTTAACAACCAATTCCAAGGCCAATACCCACCCCAAGCAGCATGGGAGTACACGTATCCAGTCCGCCGTCTATCCCAAACCTTCCACCACTACCCCGTCAACCCCCTCCACAACTTCGGCAGCTTCCCAATTCCCCGCGGCCCATCCCGTGACACCGACATAGGCCATGGCGTGCGCTCCCTGCTCCTCGAGGAATTCAGGAACAACACCAAGTCCAACACACGGCGCTACGAACTCAAAGATATCTACGGCTTCATAGTAGAGTTCAGCGGTGATCAGCATGGCAGTCGGTTTATCCAGCAGAAGCTCGAGACAGCGAATAGCGATGAGAAGGAACGTGTCTTCCGGGAGATCTTGCCGAATGCGCTGCAGTTGATGACGGATGTGTTTGGGAATTATGTGGTGCAGAAGTGCTTTGAGCATGGGAGTCAGGTGCAGAAGAGGTGTATGGGTGGGGTGATGAGGGGGAGGGTGATGGAGTTGAGTCTGCAGATGTATGGGTGTAGAGTTGTTCAAAAGGCCCTTGAGCATGTTCTTGCGGACCAGCAGGCGGCGCTGGTGCGAGAGCTCAAGGTTGATGTGCTGAGATGCGTTAAGGATCAGAACGGCAACCATGTTATCCAAAAAGCCATCGAGAGGTGTCCGAAAGACCACGTCCAGTTCATCCTCGACGCCTTTAGAGGCAACGTCCACACCCTAGCCACACATCCTTATGGATGTCGAGTTATCCAGCGTATGCTCGAGTACTGCTCCGCCGAGGATCAGGCATTCATCCTCGATGAATTCTTTGCTTGCGCTCAGATGCTGATCATCGACCAATATGGCAATTATGTCGTGCAGCACGTCATCCAACATGGGAAGCCTGAGCATCGCGCTGCGCTGATCAAGTTGGTTACTGGGCAACTCCATGCTTTGTCGAAACATAAATTCGCCAGTAACGTCGTCGAACGCAGTTTCGTATGTGGTAGCGAAGAAGAAAGAGAGACTATGATCCGACTCATCACCGAGCCAAACGTCGATGGATCTAGCCCACTTCATCTTATGATGAAAGACCAATACGGCAACTACGTAATTCGTAAGAACTTCCCCATCCATAACCTCCATTCTACCTTTTACAAACGAGATAGAGGCTAATGCGGATACAGAAAAAATACTCACCCATTTCTCTGGCGCCCAACGCGAAGCATTCATCGAGCATGTTCAGCCGCATCTGGCGGCGCTGAGGAAGTTTAATGCTGGAAAACAGCTTGCGGCGATTGAGAAATTGATTTTTGTTGCGCCGCTTGGTCCACAACCGCACCGCTTTGGTGGTTCTCACGGAATACATTTTGGCGACATCAAATCAGCAGTCGTCACATCGGCCACAGCTAGAGCTACGCCAGACTTGACTATGTCGACGACGCCTACGCCACAGCTTACGACGGAGGCAAATAGCCCTCAGAGCTCAGGCATGCCGTCGGCAGCGCTCAGTTTGGTTGATGGTGTCCATGGATCGGCTGAGAGGGAGGTGGTTGGGAGGAAGTTGGGTGATGGGACACCGACTTTGGAGATCAGGGTTGAGCAGGTTTAAGTGATCAGTCACATAATGGCGATGGTGGTGGATATGGGTAGGCAAGGAGGAACGGCGATGAGGAGTAGGATCTAAGAAGGATTCGATTTTGTTTGTGGTCGATGGTCGTCTTTCTTTATAGGTAAAATAGCGTGCGAGTTGCGGTAAGAGGGACAGGAAGCAAGAAAGCACAAATAATAAGGATGGTGAAAACAGGGATCGTGGATCGGTTGAGGAGCTATAGGCCACGTCTTTCTTTCTGTCGGCATTTTCTGGGATGGAATACTTGCACGAAAACATACCACAAAACAAAAGGTGGAGACGGAAATGATATACTAGACAAAATGGGCTGGAAATAATACGGAGGAGGGAACAGGATGGTCATGACATGCACTCAGATTCGGTTCAGAGTTTACTTTTATAAATGAATATAAATACTTTGCATTACATTTTGCCATCTCTAAGAACCTTGGTGGGTCATACCTTACCAAATGTGTCATGTACGGGCAACACGGCATTCTAAACGTTACTGGACTCGGTGTTGGATCGTTGGATGCTCAGCGTCGATTTATGCCAAGACTCGGATATCCACCAAGGTTGTCTGTCCCGCACTACTTTTGGCGTCTCAGCGTCTCGACCTCGATCTCGAGCTTGTCACCAATCTTCACATCCACGCAACTTCCACAAGCTCATTGAGGCACACTGTATCCTGAAAACTTTGCCTCTTGTGAAACGCCCAATAGAGCACTACCATAACACTGTGTTTCCGGAGCTTCGACTCGACAGCTGCACTCAGATTGACACGTCGAATCTGACGGCTGGCGCCTAACGTGTCTACGTCAAACCTTCACAACACACCTCACCCTCACCATCCAGCGCCAGCTGGAATCACGAAACAATGAGGTTCAAGACCTCTTTAAAGAATATCAAAACATTCACAAGTACTTCTTCACCTCTCATTCCTGCCTTTTTCATTTCTGCATTCATTCCACCCATTCCTTGCCTCAAACTGCCTGCTTCGGACTTCTTTATTCCTACTAAGCTCAACTATCCTTGCCTGCCAAATTCGATTTTTACCTCAATTGCCCTTGATATTGGCCACTAATACAAAACAGAGTTCACAGCCTCTCTCGCCTCGCTGGGCAGAATCGCTTGGGTCCGCCTTGATAATGATAATGTCCGCTTCACTATCATTCCTGAACAGGGCTCCCAGGTTTGGGCCTCCCTGGCCATCGACGCTATTTTCATGGACTACACAGTCCAATCTCGGGCGGAAAACAATACGATAAACATGGAGCTTCCTCTCGCTCCTCTCCAGGCAGCCTTAAAATCTGCCTCCAACGGCTCCTCGGCCTCCCTCCGCCTTACAAAGCGGGACGGCGATGCGATTCTCAGTTTGACGATTGTCACCCATGCGCCGGCGAGTGGGACGAGCGCTAACGGTTTCTTACGGAGTGGTGAGTTTGGAAATACCTTTGACGACTACAACGAGGAGACCCTTGACGGCACCCAGAGCGGAATGCGCGAAACCATTGTTACGCAGGAGATACCGATTAGGATTCTGAGCGCAAGCAGCGTGGAGGGCATCCATGAGCCGAGGGTTAGGGATCCGGATGTGCATATCTTATTGCCACCTTTGTTGTCTCTAAAAGCCATTTCCGACCGTTTCACAAAGCTCTCGCTCGCCACTTCCTCCTCCACCACGTCAAGTAGTTCGGGGGTAAGGCTGGAGTTGATGGCCAATATGTTCGGCACCTTACGCATGCGCTGTCATACCGATCAGTTAGCTATCGAGTCAAAGTGGGAAGGGTTAGACAATCCAGATCTTGACCCGGAACAGATGGAAGGTTTGAATGGGGAGCAGCACCCGAGTGAGATTATGAGACAGAGGGGAGCGGAAGCGTGGGCTGCAGTGAGGATTGATGGCAAGGATTGGGGGAGGGTGTTGAGTGTTGGAAGACTCGGTGGGAAGGTGATTGCTTGTTTTGTGAATGAGCATGCGTTGATACTTTATGTTTACCTCACAAGCTCGGAAGGGGATGTGGAAGGTGGAGAGGAGAGCGTTATCACGGTATGTTGTCCCATTGGAAGGAGGGAGGAAGAGTGGGAAGAGGCTAACTTGGGTAGTACTACATCACATCGTATGCCCCGTAGAGGGATTTCCAGAGGCGCGACAGCATGTGGCTCTTGGCGTGCCACTTTTGCGATACAATCAGATCTGCTCCTAGCTCCTGCCATATAGCTTAACCATTAAATGACATCGATATCAATTGCTCTTCAAAACGGACTGCAGTGGGCGAATGACTACGCCTCGTAAGTTCCCCTGAAAATTACTCGTGCTGGTAGCTTCTGATAAATGACAAAGCTCCGTGACTTGCACAGCTCGACTGATATGCATCTGATGTGAACAAGCCACTTCTCACGATTTACATGGAGACGCAATTACCCCTACCTGCTTCACAGCGGGCGTTAGGTCGACGACAACTGAGTCTATGACGTCGATAACTGTCCTCGGCTTCGGGAGACCGCGGACCAAAAAAGCTATGTCGCCGCGAGGACGGCTGTTAACTTGTTTTTTTAGTTAGGTGTAGATTAAGAGGCTTCCATGTCAACTAATTTTTTGTCGCTGCGCGGTACAGTAATGGTTAAATTGATGAGTATATTGAGTTAGAAGACCACCCCAAATTCTACTGTTCAGTGCTAACTGCCTTTAGCTAACCAGTTTTTATCTTCATTTAAAAAGATCTCTTGGTCACATACTAAAAGTGGGGCCCTGTGCCGGCCGTGGTTGTGTTGGATATGGTAGAGTTGTCGTGCGTGCGAGCTCTTTCTTGGCAATAGACCCTTATAGCGCATACGACAGATATTACATTGAACACAAGCTTGTGGCATGGTGCTCGGTGATGGGTTTCCCACTTTATGGTCCACTCTGATGGATGGATATACCCCACGCTCAAGCAAGACGTCCTGGTAGGAATCGTAAACATATCATCAACACATCTCTTTCTATGCTTACTGGTGAACTTTCAGTCTGCTGGTATTTCAGAAGGCCTGTGTTTTTCAGTCTCTACGCTGCATTGATGGCCTCACACATGCAGTCTTTATCCGTCAGGATTCATAACGGCAAACCACCTCTTCAGATCCTCTCCAGTTTTCCCTTTGAGATTCCCAGCCTTCTCTACCCTCGGTGGTATCTGCTCTTCCTCCGTTTCCTTTGCCAAATCTCCCCCGTCGCCTTTGCGATCCATAACCTGTCCTTCCCTCCCTACAACTCCAGGATTCCTCGCAACCCCAGGAATATGATCCTGACTCTCACTAGCCACACTCCTCTCCGGCGTTTGCAACGGCGCCACATAATCCCATCGCTCAGACCTCGTTAACTTCTTCTGCATCCTTGCATCCATCCTGCCATTAACCTGTGCCTCTAAGCCCTTATCGCCTTTCCCATCTCTCCTCAGCGCCCTGGGCACGTTCCACTCGTCGCCAGTGTAGGTACTAGGTTCCACAACCTGCCCCGTAGCCGCAGTTCCAGCTTCCACCGCTCGCGCAGCTGCTTCGCGAGCTTTGGCAAACCCTCTGACTTGGTACATGTGTTGTGTATGGTTGACAAGGAGCCGGTAGCGGATACAGTCTACTGTCCAGTCTTCGTTTACTAAGATGATGCTCTCTGGCCATGGTGTGTCGGGGATGCCGAGGAATTTCTTAATGTCTGCGTACGTGAGTTCCTTGTCTACAACCACATGCGTAATCCCTCCTTCTCCCTCATTGCTTGGGTCGGACGGCCATGAGCGTACCGGCTCGGCGCCAAAGTCTCTCGCTCTGATGATCCTTTGTCGGCGTGCTGGAGCGATGTCGTCGGGTGGTATGAAGTAGAATCTTAGACCGCGGAAGATTTGTTTGTCCAGCGGTTGGAGTTTGAGCTCCGCAGTCTTTTTGCGCTTCTTGGATGGGTGCGATAGGTTAGAGGATGATGCACGAGCGAGAGATGGGAGACGATTTAGTGGTGGTGGGACGGCTATCGGCGCGGATACAGTCCTCTGCACTGCCAGTGGCTGGTTGATGACGGTGGTTCGACGAGGAGGCGAAGCTGCCATGAGACTCAAGTCGACGGCCGCCCTCTTGTCATTATGCCCCGTCTCTGCTGCTTCCGCGACAGCTTTGTGCTTACCCTTTCTCCCGACAGCCTGTGCTACTGCTATCCAATTTTGTTCTTTGGTCCGCGCTTCTTCGGTCGGCGACGAACTGCTGATCAGCTTTGCTGAGCTCTGGGCTCCGGCTTGCCCCCGACTTTTGGGCCCACTAGTCTTAGATTCAGTGCCGCCCTCCCCCCCATTCTGTCTCGCGCCCCCGCCCACAGTTTCCCTGGGCTCTCTGCCTCCCTGCGCATCCTCGCTTGCCGTCGCGGCATCATGACAAGTTGTCAAAGCTGCGAAGCTCGGTGGCAGGGCTTCCTGGGGATAGTCAGCTTCGTCATCAGAAGAAGGACTAGGACTATATTCGGTGGCAAAGTATTTTTTTTTCGCCGCAGTTTGGTCGTCCATATTGGTCTCAACTGAGTCCATTTGTTCCTTGGAGGAGTTCCGGAGCTCGGATTCATATAGCACAAAGAAATAGTACGGAATCAAGGGTACGAGGCTACATTCTGTAAAATTTATAAAGCCTCGGCATTTATGAGGAAAAGACGGAGTGAAAATGTTGTGGCGGAATTATGAGCTGTAATTGGGAGACGCGTCAAACCACGTCCGGTGACGCGCGAACACGTGATATGCTGCAGCTTACTGGTAAAGTGCAAGGGCGCAGAGCGTAAAGTAGGACGTCGGAACACAAATCACTTCACTATTCGAATTAGGAACATGGCATTGTTTCGACCGAAATATAAAGGGTATCACGATCCATTACTTTGGCTCCGCTAATGCTACAACTATGCTTCACTCTATAGCCTATGCATTACACTCTTCGATTCTAATGCTCGCAATCATGGTTCCTTCCCCTACCATATTTCTTTTGCTCGCTCTCAATTAACGCCTGGCTGATCACGCCCAAAGATATATACCGCCCCATCCTTGGCGTCAACCCTTTATCCAGAACGCGCCCAACCCCTGTCTTGACACTGCCACAAAGGCTGACCTTCATTCGTGGTATTATGTTGGCATGCCCTTGCCTCTTTGCCGTAGTACTGCTATTAATTTGCGACTTCCAATAATTTACAGCCTCTCATTCGTCGATCGCCATCGGCTTTTCAGCACTAGCTTCCTCTTTCTTCTCAGCATGCTCCATTCCACCCATCTCTTCCTCTACAGGAGACGGTGGACGGACTTCTACAGTCGGGGGGTCTAACGCTCCGATCCCAGGCGCCTGTGGCAGCGGCCTCGGAATCGAGTTTCGCGTGGGAGACATGAGGTCCTCGGCATCACCCCCATCCTCCGCCCCTTGTGCTCTCTCTCGGCGTCTCCGTCTCGCCTGTCTTTCTTCCACGGCGACGTCGCGGCGTCTTGCACGGCGCACGTCGTCTGCACCATCGGTGTTGCTGCTGCGCATTGAACCGAGGAGCTGGGCTGCACGTAAAGCAACATCGTCCGTCGCGTCCGTCTCCCCACTTTCCCTCTTCTCCTCAAGACTAGTCATAGGTATCGCTCCCACCTTCCCCGGGCTTGCCTCATCATCAGATTTGACCGCCCTCGTAGTAGCTTCCGGACTAGTCAACCTGTCCTCCGCCTCCGGAATCTCTCCAAACTCCGGAATCTTCTGCCCTGAGGCCACTCGGACCTGATGCTTAGTAGCTAACCTGGCGCGACGGCGTCTGTCGCGCTGATCTCTAGTCTGAGGTGCTGCGGCACGCAGTTTCTCGATAAGGGAGTCCATCGCCCCGGCACTCGACGGGCTGGCTATAGAGCCGTTGATATTATCATTACTCGGCTTAGCCATCAACTGCTGTTTTCTCTTCATGGACGCTTCGTTCCTCTTCCTCGTCTCCTCAAAGGTAACGTTCTTCTCGCGAGACTTCTTCCACTCGTTTACGAATCCCGCAAGCTTGGAGAAGAACTCACGGCGCGCGTTATCGTCGGTTGCGTCTTCGCCATAGAAGGCCATGATACTGTCGTAGGTTGACACCATGTCTTCCAGGTAGATCTGCATCTGCTCTGCTTTGCGTCGGGCTTCCTTCATGTAGCGTCCTACGATCTGACTAACTCTATCCTGCGGATGGAATTTCTTTGGGTCGCTCAAGTTGCCGGAATCCAAGGAGGATTGGACGTTGCGCACGTTATCGATATACCTCTTGGCATCAGCCTGCAGCTGCTCGACGTTGAGCTTTTGAGCGGCGATGACGCCACCAATGTCGTCTGCGAAGCCTTCCCACTCGGGGTATTGTGTCCTAACAATGCGTTCGACGAGATCGGCGAAAGTGGATTCGTTTTTGTCGTCTTTGATCATGCCCAGGCGCGCGAGTGAGGAGAGTTTGAAGCCCGAAGCTTGCTTGTTAGAATCGTTCATGTAGTTACCAATATCCAGGATCAGTCCCAACACATTCATGAACGAAACCGAATCGCGCAGAGATTCTGACACCGCGACAACCTGCCTCATCTTGTTCGACGTATCCTCATACTCCTGCTCAAACGTCCTGGTCAGCGCCAACGCCCTCATACGACTTTTCCAATAATGATGCAGCTCAAATGCTGTCATGAGATAAATCTGATCCTCGCGTGTCAACTCAATTGGATCCTGCTCTCTAGTCTCTTTCAACGCATCAGGGCCCGTCCAGTCTTTGGAGTACGGCGCCATGAGTTTAGAGACGTTGTCGGAGATATTGCACATGTCGTCTTTTTGGAGGAAGTCCATGACGACCGTGTTGTCGAGCACTTCGTTGTCGCAGTGGATGATCATTTGGACGACCTTCTCGACGGAGTATTGCGAGAATTTCGCCATGGAGATTTCTTGTTGTGTTAGCTTCACTCCTCACCACCAAGTGGCCTCCCACCCTATCAACAGCACAGGAGAGTACTTACGGAACGTCCTAGCCAAATCACTACTAATAATCTGCTTTTTCTCCACCTTCTTCCCCTTCCCATTCCCCCTAATCTGCCTAATCTCCTTCGCCAAAAACAGCTTCTCCACCTCATCCAACACCCCCTTATTCTTCAACTCATCATACTTCTTCTCCTTCTCCTCCACTGTCGGCGCATGCGCCGCCCAATGTGTCGTCAGTGGCGTATCAACCTTCTCCCAATGCAGCGCCTTAAGCTTCTTCTTCGGCCTCACGATACCTAAGCCTGTAGACGGTACAACAGGGTATTGAGTTTGTGGAAGATAATGCCCGTGGTTCCTACCCGGCATTGGAGGAGCCCCAGGAGGCGGTGGAGGCGGAGGTGGACCCATAAGCCCAGGCGCGCCGGGAAATCCAGGAGGTGGTGGCGGAGGCGGTGGTCCGCCGAAACCTGGCATTCCTGGAGGCGGGGGGGGCGGTGGAGGAGGCGGCGGACCGCCAAAGCCTGGCATCCCAGGCGGAGGAGGAGGTGGGGGGGGTGGTGGTGGTGGTCCGCCAAATCCTGGCATTCCCGGAGGCGGCGGTGGAGGTGGAGGAGGCGGCGGACCGCCAAAACCTGGCACTGCTCCTAGTGGTGGCGGTGGTGGCGGAGGTGGCGGTGGTGGGGGAGGAGGTGGTCCGTTGAATCCAGCGGCCTTTGGTACCTCGTCGCTTGGGGTCCCCGGGCCTTGGGAGTCGAGACTTGGATGCGAGGTGCCGGTCGTGACTCCATCGTCGTCTTCGCTCGTGCTTGGTGGAGCAGGGAGGGCCTTGGAAACTTTTGGTCTTGTGAGGTCAACCACGCGCGGCTTCTCGTAGACGATAGCATCCTCCTTTTCCGTATCCTCTGGCAAGCTCGAGATCGAGCCCACTGGTTTCCTAGGAATCCTGGTATTCCTGGACACGCTACCAAGCATGCTATTAGCGAAATCACTAGGCGGTGGTGCTTCGTCAGCATCGCCATCCATAGCCTCACGAAGAGCACGAAGGCGATCGGATGGCCCGTCATCCTTTGCGCCCCAGACCTTACCCTCGAGCTTGTACTGCGTCTTCTGGCGCTCAATCTGCATCTCCAGACGATCCATAAGCTTCTCACGGTCAAGGATACCCTTCATGGCTGCAGGATCAGACTCGCCTAGACCGGACTTTCCAGCAGCAGCAGCCTTAGAAGCTGCAATATCCTGAGCATCACGAAGCATGAGGTAAAGCTCTCTAGTTTCGAGCTCATTCCTCTGTGCCTCCTTAGCACGAATAGCATGGACCTGTTCCAGCTCACTCCTCAACGCCTCCTGCTGGCGCCTCATAACCTCAATAATCTGCGCCTGCTCCTCAATAGTCTTTTGGAGCTTGGCTACCAAGCCATCAGCACCCATCTCCACCTGGGATTTCATTTCATCACGCTCAGCGATGGCCGCATCTGCGGTCTGCTTCGCCGTAGTCGCATCATCAACGGCCTGTCTCGCCTCCGCATCAGTATGCAACCTATCCAGCAGACTCTGCACCGTAAAGTTCAAACTCTGCTTAAGATCCATATCCGGCAGTCTGCGATCCATAGCCACATAACTCAGCATATTCTCCACCAGCTGAAACATGCGCAGCCTCTCATCCCCCTCATTATCCTTAATCAACAGTAAATGCTGCAGCGCAGACACAAAGTAATCCTGCGTCCTGCTGCCCTCGACTTTGGACATGATCGATTGCACGATTTGCACGGGGTCACTGAGGTCCCTCACTTCCACCTCCCCCTCAACCGTTCCGTTTTTGAGGGCCTCCTGTCTCTCGGCGTAATCCTCGTGGTCGATAGCTTCGTTGGCCCTATACTTCTCAATCTGCTTATCGATAACATCATACTGGAACCCCTCCATCTTGGTCAAGATCCGCTTGATACCACATGCCGTGAACTGTGCACGGACGTGCATGCGCAGCTGGATATCCTTCTCCGGGGCATCGACGAGCATATTGATGAGCACGAGTGTGGCGACTGCATATTCCATAAGGAGATTCTCCATGCCAGCTCCACCACTTCTAAACTCCTCTGAGGCGCCGACAAGAGAGCCCAGTTTTCCGCGCCCATCGATAGTCACCTCGACCATGCGCATCCAAGCGTCGAAGCGGCCATTCTCGCCCGAGTTCTTCTTCACTGCGTCCAGCGCCTGGATGACCCTGAGATGTCCCTCTCCCTCCGCCCAATGGCACAAGAAGGTCAACATCTCAGAGACCAACTTCCTCGTATTCAGTCTTGGAGAAATCAGGGAGGTGGCCAGCGCAATAATGACTTGATCATGATGAATCGCATCATCCGCGCCATACTTATTGTTCATCAACGCCTTCAAACACTTCAAAATATCATACTCGCGATCCGAATCCTTCTCACTGATGTTTCCCTCTGGCGCTGCTGGTCCGAGAGCTTGTCTGCGGTTGATTTTCCCCAATACATTTGTTAAAGCGACTTGTCCCTGACACTCCACGAACCGCATAACCCACCCAATTGGCTGCGTCCTCAGACTGACCGCCAAACTCCCCAGTTCTTTCGCAGAAATACTGTTATCCAGAACCTTGCGCACATACCACTCCGGCGTATCGACCTCATCCGCATTGGCGAGTATAATCTCCGCGGCACCATACTGCCCCGTGTTCGGACGCGTCGTCTTGCGCTTCTGCTCTCCCTGCCATTCGGTCAATCGATCCTGATAAATCAGCGTCCATTTCTTGCTTGGCGGGTAGGCGAGCATTTGTCTCCTCGCCTGGTCAGGCAGGTTATGCCACCCTCTCTTCTGCATCAAGGTCATAAACTGCTCCTCGATAACCCTGTCATCCTTTGGTTGCTGGGCTGCCATATCCGCTGCTGAACCGGAGGGTACAAAGCCTCCTTGGAGTTGATGATGGCTCATATGGCTCATGGTCGAGAACCTATGACTAGTCGACGGGCGGTTTGAAGCATGGCTCGGTGCTAACGAAGCCTGAGAAACTGAAGTGGGCAATGCGGTCCTAAAAGAAGGGCTTTGAGAAAAGACACTTGCGCGGTCGTCAGCCATGGAACGGATGGATCCTTGATCGTAAGATATCCTTGGATTTGATGCCGAATGGTTGGTGCTGTAAGATTCGTACCTGGAATTTGAGCTCTCGGGTCGTTGTGACGATCCTGGCCTCTGGTGTAGCGTCTGCTGACTGGACGATGGCGATGGCCCCCATTGCTGCATCTGCGCGTTCCTGTTTCCGGTACTGGCCATCGTGACTCCTGATGATCCTGGAGGCGGTCGAGGGCCGAACGGCACCTGACTGACGTTAGTTTTTGATCTCGATATGCTTCCTTGGTCGAAGGTAGGGTAATGGTGGAAGTCTCCCCCTGCTTTGTTAAGGTGGTGCGGTTGCGGTAAACGTACGGGCATCTGGTCGGATCTGGGTAGGTAGTCCATGGGTATCGGTGATCTTGAGTCCTGGACATTTTCATATGGTATTGAAGTGATAACTCCTGAGGTCAGCGCAAGCTCTTCTGAGGCGACAGATGAGCCCCTGGTATGTCTGGATTCTTTCGAGTTGGTGGACCCATGCTTGGTCATATCATTATACGTGATCGCCTCATCACTCCCAAGTCGCCTCTCGCTCTTCTCTCTCTTGTTCCTCGAGAAGAATGACTTCCCTCCTGAGGATTGCCTCCCCGGATCAGGCATGGCGACTCTCTCTCAGCTCTCAGCTGTAGGAGGGATATCTTCTTGCAACTTTGCGGTCTTTGTCCTGCGCGCCTACTTCTCTCCAACCATTAGAATCATTTATATCCTTGGTCGAATTTCGTTCATGTCGTAGCGCAGCAAGAGTAACAAGTTGAAAGCGCAGTCGTCTAATCGACCTACAGAAGTACTCGTCAGTCCAACCGGCCATCTTCTTTTCGCATGCAGCCAAGCATGCAGTTCAAGAGCCTCACCACTGCAATAGGTACGACGTCCCAGTTTCCAAATGCGCAGTATCCACTGTTGGGCGTGAATCGGTGCGTCGTCGAAAGTGCGTGAAGTCGTAGTTGCGCCGGTGGTAGCCCCTGTCCAGTTGAAGGGTGTCTGTCTGCAGTCTCGTTGAGCTTGCGGGGTTGCGAAAGGAGCAAAGTCTTGCGCGAAAATGGTGGGCTTAGCTGGCGTGGCCCTAGCAGTATGATGAATAACAGCTGGAGTTGTGGTGATGGACAGCGACTATGCGATGGTCGTCTTTCCTGGAATCGGAATCACAAGCGCACAGGTGCCGTTGTTGGTCGTGATGTCTCTAGCGGACGTTAACGCCAGCCGAAGCTACTGAGGTGCTAGCCCAATTACCATCCTTGGCCCGCATCCCCTGAATTGACAAACCAGAACGGGAAAATTAGACGTGACGAGTTGAAGGACGACGAAAGATCTTGCATGGGAAACGGGATAACTGGTTAAAGCTACTCAGATGTGATTAATTCACCTATTTTGTTATGCATTAGCCTCTCTCCTCCATAAAGCCGCTTAGTCTTAGTGCTAAACGTCAAGCCAGCTGTCACAGGCGCTTTCACCACTGGAGCCGGCCCAAGCTTCCTTTATCTGATCGCAATCTGAGAACTGCCACGAAACATCGGAAACACCTTGTTGGTCGACCACTATCGCATCAACACCAGCGCCAGCGTCAGCGTCGCATCCAAGTAGCTCTAGACCCAGCAGCTCGTCGCGACAACCAAACGCTTATTTTCTTACCGTCTTTAGCTATTATCTTTCGGCGCAAGCGCGAACCTCTCGGGCAGTAATCAGCTCATCCACATTCCGTTCAGCCGCGAGAACTGCTGCATCGCCGATTGAATACCAGCGACCATACCAGCACGCCGGAGAGCTTATTCCTACACCTGCACCGTATACATCCACAGCCATCAGCACGTCTCAAGAGTGCGGGCACGATTGTCAAGCCTCGAGCGGGGTCATAGTCCACAGCCCTTCACGATGACAGCACAATCTCAGTTCTATACCACATTGCTGGTCCCAGCAGTAATAGGCATCGGTTCCTACCTCCTAATATCGTTCGTCTTGTGGCCACTGTGGACACGATACCACAACCGTTACAGCAGGTATTTACCTCTCGACAGTATCTCGGCGGCATCAACTTCGGTGCGAGATAGGATAGCGGACTTCATCATCGCCTATATGCTACCCCGAGGGATGCGCGAGAGGATGGGAGCAGATATAGCATACGACGAGGCAGAGAGGAGAGGGATGGACCCGGTGATAAGGGATGATGGTATACGGGTACGAGGAAGAGACCTTAGCGACGATGAGGAAGAGCTTCAGAATTTTGAGGGTAGAAATACGGCTGGTAGAGACGGAATCAGCCTTGATCCACGACGACACAACGATGCCAGCGACAGGAGACTGAGTAGGGACCTAGAGGCGGGGTTCGCGAGTGATAGTGAGAGTGAGGATGGAAGAAATGGTAGGAGGTGATGAAGAGTAGCAAGAACAGAGAAAGCGGTTGGATAGATGAAGACGTGGGAACGGTTCTATGTAACATAGTGTATACACAGTCTCGTCGAATACTCAGCGATCAGCCAGACGCACGTACACCGACAACGATACTTAGCCCAAAGGTGGCTCTAGCATCTCGATACCACCGCACCCTTACGAACCACCACATATCCATGCTCCATGCACATTCAAAAGCCGGTCTGATACTATAACGCATTTACCGCGCAGCCACAATTTCCACCGCTGTCTCCATCTTGCGGCAACTCCCAACAGCAAAAATTAAAAAGGGTGAACCCCAGCCCTCGAGGGATGGAATCGCTATCAATGGAGAAACGGCGAATCGAACGCCGGACCTCTTCTATGCTAAAGAAGCGTTATACCACTAAACCATATCCCCTGTTGATGTCAGGCGTAGTGTTGTGGAGTTATTGTCGGGGGTTTGCGGTCGTGGAGTTGTGGAAAATGGGCGGATACGGGATGGAAATGGTGGTTCAGGACCGCTGGGACGCGAAAAGGGATAGTAAGAATGAGAGGTTAGTAGATGGATAGGGAAAGCCAGAAATGCTAGAAGAAAGGTAACTGACCCTCACTATATCTGCTTTGAGCTCGCATGACTTTGAGTATCTTGTCGTGAAATTGTCTTTTCTGCGCATGGTTCTTGCAAGTTGCAAAGCTTCCATCTCAACAATTGAATCAAGTCGCGCTTGCTGTTCTTGCAGCTGGCCACAAGCTTTAAGATAGTCGATAAAAATATAATTACGCTAACAAAAATATTTTCTCATAACGCTTTCGGTCCTTCATGGCGGTCGTTCCTTCCGCTCCTAGAAAACATGGATCAGTACCCTGGTTGGCGACGAGCCCCAGCGAACATCCACAAGATTGTTTCCTGATGAAAAAAAATTATCAGTTCTGCTTCTGAACTACAATGTTGATAACACCAATACCAAAAAACTTTCTGAAAACAATCTTTTTGCTGTTGTGCGCTGGAGTTTTGCGTTTGGAACACGAAGACGGGCCACTATGGTCCGGCCAACACGTCGGTAGGTCACACCATTTCTCTGATCTCTACGATACTTTCCTTTGCCATTCTATTAAAATCTCATTATCAATGATGTAAAAGCTCTATAGCCAACTGCTTAACCTAGGATGGCGAAAAGAGACCGGCTTTGGTGTGGAAAGCGGGAAAACCGATTACCACAGCGAGATACCGTCAAGCACGGCCTGTTGCGCATCTGCAATGCAATGGATTTAAGCCTGAGGCCTTGTCGCAGCAAAGCGCTGGGATAACCATTCAAATCTACTTGAGTCCCGCGCAATGCGATCAATCCCTGCGCAAGGTCGGAGTTTCCCTGGTTCCATCCGATTTGGGCGACCCCGGAGCCCTGGCCGCCCTACTAGTCCAAATCAAGAAGGTTTGGCACACCGGCCGCCCCGTCCGGGGCTTGCCGGGGATGTCCAGCCCTCGATCCATTCCGGATCGGGACGCACAAAAGCGCCATCCCCCAAAAATTGAGCCACAAAGACTCCGCCAGACCCTTTTCCGTTATCTATCGTATTCTGCAAGTTACTTCGATCAGAAACTTGACAATCCACTCGTCACTGCCGATTTTCAGTGTTGCGAAAAGTGAAGTTACCAGACTGCCTTTGTTTACCCTTAAAGCTCGGATATCCCGAGGTCTGCGACAACTCGAAAGCTTCTAGAGCCTTGCGACGCGTGGAATCGCGAAGCAAACTACGATCTGTACGATTTGCAAGGGCGAGAAGAACGAACGCAATCCAGATCCCGACGATTATCAAAATCGCAATCAAACTGCAACCGTTGAATAACGACAAGACTCATTCAATACTCGACTCCGACAAATTACTCCAAGTCCCTTCACGGATACTTCGGAGGCTCTTTACGAATCCGCGAATCGTGGAGACCCCTTTACGATTCAAAAGTCGAGAAGTTAGATCAAAGCGCAAGCTTTCAACTTATCACATGAGCCCATCGAGTACCGAATGAAGGATACAAATAAGAAAGCTCGCAGATCGAGGATATTCGGCCTCCCAAAACTATTCCTTCTACCACATCTGGAAACCCGACTCCTAATGGAGAGAACGCAAACCAATAATCCAGATCACCGTTTCCCAATGGGGAACGCACAGACCACGGAGATGCCGGCCGATATGCAAGCCGCTATGCAAGACTCACTCCTTTCCGAGCCATTCTCCTCCTCTCCACAATCGCCAAGGGCCTCGAGTGCTTTTGATTCCTCCAACGACTACCGCTCAACGACAGCCACCACAATCGGTAACGATGCCAGACTCTCCCGCCTTAGCATGCCAAAGGGGCCGCCGCCAACATACGCACTCCCAGCCCTCCCAGCTTTTGCTTTCAAAGACCACAAGGGTACATTGATGATCCTCGCCAACCAAAATGCAGAGGGTCGAGAGGATTTCATCAGCTTGATGCCACCATACGAGCAAAGGATAATCAGGAACCTCCTCGACCGGGTCCACCATGGGATGGAGAAGGTGCTTCCTGTTGCTGAGATTATCAGAGATAGTGGCCTCGGTGCAAGCCTTAGACGTGAGGAAGAAGATGAAGGGGCGTGGGAGACCATGAACGATCTCCATGCCGCCTCTTTGCCTCAGTACAGCTCCTCTCCTCCATCGCCTCCACCTCAAAATGGTGGTGGTGGTAACTATGATGAAGGTCCAGGCAGTCAACATGCCGACCCGCCACGCAAGCGTACCTTCCAAGAGGTAGTCGACTGCCTCGTCGGAGGGGAACTGATGCTCGAGCAAGAGCAGCGTGAGCAGAGCCAACTTGCCATGGTCAGTCCACTCCACCAACAAGAGCAATCCCTCATCGACCTTGACCTGGAAGAGGAAATGGCAAATCTGAGTGGCAACAGCGACTCCGTCTACTCCCAACCGACCAACCCATCCCTTCACCGCGAAGACTCAAATAACACAATCAGAGGCCTCCGCACAAAGGAAGTCCGCGCCTCCTTCGCCGAGTCTATCTCTGCACCAGGGCGCCTCGTCCGTAGCAAGACTATGTTCTTCCATGTTGCACACATTTCGGGTAGTCAGACAGAGGCTGATCTTGTTTATGGGGCGTTTGCACCACCGATCCCTTCTCCGCTGGCTTCTCCTGTGAGTTTGAAGTTCTCGATGCCTGATGAGCCGAACTTCAGCCCGACGCGTCCGAACACGCCAATGACCCCGACGAAGCCAGACTGGCCAGGCGATGCGAATCATTATGCCAATAAGGCCGACATCACCAGTCCCATCAAGAAGTCCGCCATCCTTGAGGCCGGCTCCGCGGCTCAGAAGAGACGTGGACTTAAGGTGAATATTCAGGATGAGATTGACGAGGAGTGGCTCAAGAGGGATGAGGAATGGCTTCAGAATGCGAAGACGCGTAAGTCTGTTTATAACCTTGCTAAGAAAGGGCTTGTCACCGCTGCTGTTACTGAGGCTTCTGCTAAGGGGCAAAACCTCATTAGTCCGGAGAGGGCAGAGCGAATTGCGGCGGTTAGGAGGAGGCTCCTTGACATTGAGAGGGAGCAACAGGAGGCCGAGAGGCAGCAGTTGGAGATGGAGCATGTTAGGCAAGAGACTGAGAGGCAGCGAGAAAAGATTGCAAAGAGAAAGCAACAGCTCGCCAAAGAAGCAGAGGAGCAGAGGAGAAGTCTGGATGAGTTTGAGGAGGACGACCGCAGATCGATGTTGAATTGCAACATGCGCATGTCTGGTATCGAGGCCGAGGATGATGATGACCCAGGCGAGGATACTATCCTCGCACGCTTCCAAACTCACCTCCCAGGCCATTCTCGGTTCTCACCAGATTCTTCGGACCGCAATACTATTCAGCCGAAGAAGTCTGGACCAAGTCCATTGCGCAAGCTGTTCACTGGTTCTGTTGTCAACCTGTCTCCGTTCAAGAGCTCTTTCTGGTCCAGCAGCACGACGAACTTGAACGAGGCTGCTCATAATCCACAGACTGCCATGGACTCAACTCTTGAGGCCTCCCTAATGGATGACACCAATAAAATCAATGAAGACAAGGGCGGCAGATGGTTGCACGGCTTGGGGCTCGGTGGCTCCTCAAAGACGCCTCCATCCGCAACACTCCCAGACATCTCCAGCACCACAAAAGAGAACCCAAAGAGCCCACTAGGCAGAATCGGTGGCACCATCGGCCGTGCCATGGGCTCTCTTCACTTCAGACGTCGCCGTCGTTCTTCCGCTTCCGACCTTGCAAGCCCAGAGCTCCCAGGGCCAGCGAATACCCCAAGTGATCCGAATAACCAGACTTTCGGAGAGAGTACTTTCAGGCTCCCATCCCCAAACAGACTTTCGCGTCTGACGATTGGTTTGGACAGGTTTGGTAACTTCACAAACAGCCGTGACTCTGTGAACACGACTGGGACGGTTAAGGGCAAAGGAAAGCTGTATAATGGTCGCCCTTTGTCTGGGGAGTCGAGGCTCTCTAACCTCTTCACTCCAAAATTGAGTCCGCCACCGAATAGAGGGAGCTTTGCTACATCGACTCCAACTGTCGGCGCCGGAGTAATGGGTCCACCACCAACGGTTCAGATGCCCGGTTTCGGATTTCCTCATGATATAAGTTCAGCTGAGAGGAAGCGTTATGAGAAGAACCGTTCCAACGACAGAGCATGGGATTTCTCGCTTGAGAAGCCTAATGATGCTCATACCGAACCTCTGGTCTCGGCTACATCCGCTGCCGTCCCAACCCTTGCTCTCAGCATGGAGACCCAATCCAACTTCGCCGGCCTTGCCAGCGGAGGACAAAGATCCGCGCCCTTGTCAAGCCGTAGAGGCAAGCAGAGGGCCGTTGAGTATGATGAACATGGTAAGGAGAACCAGAGATGGGAGTTATCCCTCCCAACCATGTCTCTCCCAAACTCAAGGTCTGTCCAGGAGGAGTACAGAGACTGGGGACACGGGGAGTCGTTCCCGAGCCCAGCTAGCTTTAACTCCTGTGTTTTCTCCAGCCCACCGCCGAGTGTCAACAGAGGGTATGAGACTTTGCCAAATTATAGGGGTCTTTCTGCCTTGGGGCTTGATACATCGGTATCTGGAACTGTCAGGGGAAGGAGTGGTGAGCGTAAAGAGATGTCGGCATCGGGGAGTGTGAAGGATTTGACGGTTATGTTTGACCAGCCAACTGCATCCGCAATAAAGTATACCTCCCAAGAGCAGCTCGCCTCGGGAAGATACGGACTGAGCCACAGCCATCCACATCTCGGTCCTGCATCCTCTCCGTTCTTTCACCCATCCTCTTCTTCCCGCTCATTTTCGTCCCAGCATGGACTTACGCAAAACGCCAAGTTCTCAGCATCCATCCCGGCATCAATGCTCCCACGCTCCGTCGTCAGATCATCCCAGGGCAGCATCATCAGAAGCCCAGAGCGCATGCCGTATAATGGACATAGCGTCATGAATATGAACCAGATGCAGGAGGGGGATCAGGAGTGGAGCTCTTATGCTAGGAGAGCGTTGAGGTTGGCGGATACGAATGGGGAGATGGTTAGTCCGGAGAAGAAGGAAGAGTGGTAAACCGCTGGTGTATGATGATAAGACGAGGTGATTGTGTGGCGTGATACGAGGAGTGCTGTATGAGGCTCGATGTAGGGGCAAGAGTGATGAGATGTTACGATTGATTTTTGATGGGGCCGAGGGGTTGAGGCTAAGATGGTTTTTGAGCGTGCAAGGGCGTCTTTATCAGCAATCGTTTTCTGGTTTACCTGCTTTGCTTGGCGTTTGCTTTTTTCTTTAGCGATGGCGCACGGAGGAGGAATCTTGATTTTAGATACCCTGATACTCCGCTCTAGGAAAGAGCTTGCTTTACTTGTTGTTAGGTGTATGGCGGCGTGAACGGAACAGAGACACACACAAAGGATGAGATCGCTTTGGCCTGAACGGGGCAATTTGTAAGCTGAGAGTATAGAACAATGGAACACATGATCACATATCTTTGATTCCCTGATATGCCGCATGCGTGTGAAGTGATGACTGACGATGTGATTTTTGAAGTCTGAAAGCTGATATCTCTTGGTGTTAAGTTCACAGCGGCCATGGAATGTATTTCGGCTTTGCAAGGTAACGGAGCTGCGCTTTAACCTTGTCATCATGCCTTTTTGGCTGGGAGGGGTCCGCTGTGGTTGTCCCGGCCTTTCATGGCCAGTCTCACGACCCCGGCAGGTAAGGCCACTTCTCTAACCGAGATTTACATTAGATCTGTAGCCGCAAGTAAGAGGTATTGAATTCTGAAAATTGAAAGCGGTGGCATATTCCAGGAGACCTTGAGAGGGTACACAGTCCCAGCTCTCTCGGCATCTCCGGCCCTCGGGAAAAACATCAAACAATGAGCTCATGCGAGCTGTTATACCATGGAGAAACGGCGAATCGAACGCCGGACCCCTTTTATGCTAAGGAAGCGTTATAATTACTAAACAATATCCCCGGTACGTTCACTCGAGGCAATTGGTGTGAAACCCATGGCCGCTTTACCGAACACCATCAGCAACGCACTCGTGATCCTTGCCCAATGCGTAGGCAAGTCAATATGTCACTCTCTTTACCCATAGCCAACGACCTCGCCATCTCAAAATGCCTCCCAAATTAAACGCTGAAACAAGGCGAGCGAAAAAGGCTGAGCAAGCTCGCATCGACTGTCAGGCCAGAAACTATGAGATAAATAATTCAACAGACAAGCAAGGTCTGGAAGCTCGATTGGAAGGAAGATTCCCCGCGGTGCGAGCAGATGCCACTCAGACGACAACAAGGAGTTCTGATAAGACTGCCTAGAACTCTGCTGTCTTAGCAATGTAAGTTTTACTCTCAAACGCTCTGCCTCCAAGTGAGATTCAAGTTGCAACATGCTTACAATCAGTTGGCAGTGCTGATGAGTCCGGCACTAAGGTCGTCCGTGGCCAGTAGGCGGAGATAAAGACGAAAAGGTATGTAGGGGGACCAAGAGGAGACAAGGGCGTCACAGGGCATGGGTTGTCTTGGCGGTGACTGCGAGCGAGACTACGTGGTCGCCATTAGATGACGAGTTGAGTTAATCATTTGAGATCCATCTTGCGACCTACTTTTCTTTTTTTCTCGTCTCATATGTGTGAAATGATGAAGCGGTTGGCATGTGTTGAAGTTGATTGAATTCTAGCTACGAGGGTCTGAATAAATAGATCATGAAGGTTGAAGAAATGCGAAGACCACTTTCCAATTATTTCTGTGCACGAAGGATGGTTGCAATGAGACTCCGGGGCTTGGAAATTAGGCTTCGACGGCTGCCGGAGGGATGGTAAGAGATGGGGGATTAGGAAGAATCAAACGCCCTGAGTCTGATGAATATGTATACGGTTCCTTCAGTTGCGTCTGGCTTCCAGACTATTCTGGCCACACAGCGTGACCAAGTATATAGACGAGATTATGAGGTGGAGGCACATTGCAGAATTGTGATATTGACCTACTGTGGCTGTCCTGGCTGTCCTGGCTGTCCTGGCTGTCCAGTTGGTTCTGATTGCCGTATGCTCTCTTCGAACCAAAATACCCATTCAAGTCAGTGCATGTATGGCTTCAAGATCGACTCGCGCATTCTCTCCCTACATTTCCGCTCGGGCGTGTTACTTGACGATGATCTCTACATTTCCCCATGTACCTGAAGCGCACCGTCGGAAGAGCAAATCAGCCCAATGTGAAAGAATCGGCTCCTCATATGGAGCATGGCTTTAGCAAGGATGCGCCTGCAGTCTTTCGGCTCTGTAGACTGTATGCCGTTCGCAGATGGAAACGTAAATTCGGGGACCTCTACGCCCACTCATTGCCAGATTGCTCATGCATGTTAGAGTGTCCGGCTGTCCCTTCCCTAACACCTTCTCTCCCAGTACCAGCTCCTCTCGATGCATTCTCTCCGCCTCTGCATACTTCCCCTGACCGCTCAGTGCCTGTGCCAGATTATCCATGCGGCTACGGCGTCGCCCTTCTCTCTGCCGCCTCCATCTCCGCCGCCATGCTCCAACCCAACCAATACAAACCCAACGCGCAGGTCATCGACGCCACCATCCACCTCATCAGAACCTTAATCTCCCAAAGCGTAAATGTGCGCGAGATATGCATCGACACGATCGGCCAACCGGGCCCTTACCAAAAGAAACCCGTGTGGGTATTCCCCAGACCCGAAGTGACAGCGGAGAAGGAGGCTGTCGAAGGTTACGAGGGATCTGGCTTTGAAGGTTATGTATGAGGGCCTATACGGGACGCCCTCGTTAACCAGCAGTGTCGGGGAAGAAATGGCGGAGTTCAAGAAAGAGGACTCGACATCCTCCACAAACTCAAAGTAGAGAAACGCAGACGCAGAGTCGGATTGGGGCAGCGGCTACTCCTCAGACGAGCGCTGGACAAGCTGGCGAACACGAAACAAGGACCCCATTTTTGGCTGGGCCCTAGAGTGTCGTCTTGCACGGGTCAAGGCGAAGAATCTGTTGGAGAAAGAGGATATGGCGGTCGATGTGCAGTGGCCGGTTGAGGGGGATGATGATGGGATGATGAGGGGATGATGAGGGGATGTGGGTTACGGATTACGTTGGCGCGGCAGGGACGGAGGATAATAAGACGAGGGAATTTGTGGAGTGGTTTGGGAAGAGTGTTGGGCTGGAAGCGTTCTAGATGGAGACAAAACTTCGAGTAAGCCGTGTTTGGATGCATAAAATACGCGGGTTGGTTGGAGGAGTCGCAGGGAACCCGTGTCGTGACCAGGTATGGGATTCTCTGGAAATGACTTACGAAGGCTAACGTAAGTCTTGCAATATTGAGGGAAGGTCGCCATCACAAAGGGCAGAGGCATACTCGACTGAGAGCCGAATGTACTGAGGAATACGAGAACGAAGGAAAAGAACGATCTTCCGCTGTGTAGCACAGAAACACGAAGTTACTGTATATTTATTCACCAATCGATTCGTTTTCTGACCATAACTACTCAACCCTGCACGCGTCCTAATGGACCGACCACCCTCCCGCCCATCTCCGTCCCATAAGCCTGGACACTACCCTCGTTCCTCGCAAGTGCTCAAGACGAAATTCGACTATAACAAACCAGCTCGCGAGGTGAGCAAAATGGAAGATGTGATGAAATTCGTTTGGATGGGAATATATCTCACCTAGATTGGTTGCTACTTCGGTCATGCCCTGTCGCTTCTGCTTGACCCACAGCACCTAGGAGTAATGGAGATCTCCGCCTCATTTATCGTCAACCTTCTAAACCCCTTATGCCTACTCTACCTCATGTCGTCATGTTCTGCTATCAGTTTCCCCCCTAGGCCAGGACAAAAGCTGTCGCCTGTTTATTGATAATAGCCGTTTTACATTTTTCGTTTACTGTTTCCATGTTTTTTCTTGTCGCAATGTGTCACGGGTTGGCATCTAATTTTTCAAGATCTAGTTACGAACGGCCTGGAATATTGGACATTCGCACAAAGATATCAACGATCAGTTTCCAGCTGGTTCTAGCTACAAAGATTGAGTATGGTCAGAAAGGTAGGTGGCGAACAAAGCAGTGGTTTAAACCACTATCTGCCCGAAGCCGTCTGACATATTCGGGTTGCTTTCAGAGTTCAACCCTCCTTTATCCGAGCAGCGATGGAGTTCAATCTAGTAAGACAAACGACAGTTTTGTTGTGAAAGGGAAGGTCGCTTAGGATGTTTGCTTGTACCTTGTCGAAGGATAGAGCTGAAAGGTTTGATCGTACGATGCCAAGGGTAAAAATAATTCATTCCAAGTTGTTAATCTTTGTCAAGCATGATCATATGTGGGTTATATCTAGTTGCTGCGGCCTCGTCCGACCCTGGAAACGCAACTCTCGGGCGCTGACGCTGCAATACTCGGATCCTATAGTGAGCCCAAAAGTTCGCTTTCAGGGAAAAAAATGGCAGTCCGGCTACAATCAGGACTTGACCAGCTTGTTGTTTTCTCCTCTGGGCGACTATCTTGGCTTTACCCCAATCCCAGCTCATTCCCAGAGCGCAGCTAAGAAGTGCTTCGATCCTCGCACTTTCCAAGCCGACGCCGCCAATATCGATCCGGCCCTCAGACAAGCGTCTGCTGAAAACTTGGCAGGTGTCGAGCCTCCCGCTCTAGATGGTTCATCAAGCAGTTTATCGAATAGCCCGTCGCCACCACGTTCCGAGCAAGTCACTACGGAGCTGCCTGGTCACTTTACTCCGCCTTGGGAGCTTTCGTGGTGGCATTCTTTCAACAAAGAAAAGTTTCTGTACTATTGCCTTGTGCCAGTTATTAGGGTGAAAGCTCCAGGAATACACGGTTTCAACAACTACAACCCGCAGGGCTTGGACTACGCCTACAATGACGGTAAGCCTCGAGGAGAAATAAGCCCGTATTTTACAGGCACCATGCAAGATCAAATTACGAATTTGCTCCGCCAACCTCCACCTCATCACAGCTTCGAACCGGCAGACTACACGTACTCAGACGTGATGATGGGTGATGCACCGTACATGGAAGAACCTATGTCGTACCAGATGCAGGAATATCCACAAGTAAATGGCGATTCTGATGACTTAGAGCCTCTACTAGCCGCCCCAGGTGCCCCAAGCCCGATTCACTCTCACGTATTCTCGGACGCCAGGGTACCCGCTCAGGCCACCGCGGTATACCGTCCGATAAGCAAGAAAAAGAAGCCTTCAACGAAGGCGTTGTCGGACCGCGCAAAGAAAATGGGTGAACTACTCCAAGCGGGGCAGATTACATATAACCAGGATAGATATCGTGCAGGGGAAGACACTGGAGTCCACTTCAGTGATCTGGACAAGATGATGGATTTGAGAGAAGGAAACAGGGAGAACAATAGGAAGAACGCAATAAAATGGTCATGAAGATGCTTAAGAACGGCGAGAGTCTTGACGATCTTAAATCTACGCCTAGCCTCTTACCCGCAGTTAAGAAGGCCGCGCCAAGGGCCCGGGAGCCGAAAAAAAAAGCTAATCAGCCCGTTATGCTCCATCCCACTTCGTCGTCTACTCTCCATCGAAGAAGACAGACCAGCGTTTCTCAACCAGCCCCGACGTCGCAAAGCATCGAAGTCCCCGACGACGATAAAGAGCTTGGCGACCACGAGTTCCCACATTACGTCCTTTTGATGCCTAAAGCAGAGCCTGCAGCACATCATACACCACGTAGCCGCTGCACCAGATTCAGCAGCAAGGTCTCTGCCTCCGCACCTGCGTCGCCACGTTCCAAAAGCGCGCGCATTCTGATTCTGATGGAGGAGTGTTTCCGAAATCCTCTTTCGTTATGGCGAAGAAGAGGAAGCTTAAACTGTCACCGACTGCTCCAACTACTCTTTGCCAGCCTGGCGCAATCAAGCGAATAGAGTATGAAGGTGACGATAGAGAAAGCCCAGAAGTATAATAGACTGAGATGCATAGACTACGGCAAAGATGACAGGCCAAACTTGGACGCAACTCGCCAACAGCACGGCCAAAGCAAGTTGAAAGTCGAAACAGACCCCTTTGACAGGTCAGAGATGATCCCTAGGGTGCTGCTGTGCATCGTTTATGTCGATATAATGATTCTTTAGAAATTGTTGTTTCTGGTGCCATACTAATTTGAGTGAATGAGACGACCTTGATGCTTGATTCACCTTTTTTACTATATTCAACCATCTATTTAACCTGGCTACACCCACCCAATGACATAGAGAGATAAGTTAGAATCGCCCTCAATAATGAAAAAACAAACTGAAAACCAAAAATCATCTCTCCATAAATTAAAACATAGTGCTCGAACCACGAACCCGTTCATGCATTTCTGTCAATTGATTCGACAGAAATATCCATAAATGGGCTGAAGACGCTACTTGAATATGGAGAAACGGCGAATCGAACGCCGGACCTCTTCTATGCTAAAGAAGCGTTATACCACTAAACCATATCCCCTTATATCTGATCCTGGCTCAATGCATTTAGTATATTACAACACATTTTCTGTTGTATGGTAAAGAGGTATCATTGCATGCAGAACATGGTCTTTCTTTATTGGCATGCAAGTGCGTTTCTACATTGACAAATGTCCAAAAAGAAAAGAGAGAATCTGCTGTACGGTTAAGTAAGTTTAAGGAGATTCAAAGGGGTCCATGAAAATGAGATCCACCTGGCAAGGAAAAACAAGGGTTAGTTGATTTAGATTGTGATTGAGAAATACGGCGGTGTCTGTGGGAAGCTGTGGGAGCATTTTTAAGGTTGTTTGGCTTTCTACAAGGAACTGCGCTGCTTAAGGTCTCAGTCCACTTTGTGTGGATCTGGGGATAAAATACCGCAATATATTACCAGCAGTCCAATGGGCACATGTAGAGTTTATGCGTCTTTACGTTACTCAAACACGTCTTGTTCTGCTGTCAGAACACAACAACCTGTCCCAATTGGCGCTGCCTGCGGTTCACTGAAGGTTTGACGTCGACATATCGTTGGTCTGAACTCAATCGCTCTCCTTGGGCGTTTGTTTTACCGTTTTCGTTGATCACGTGACATATACAAAGAAAAGCGTGGAAAAACATACCTTGGCAATTAAGAAACGTGTCACTAGTCTCTATGTCGTTCTGCTCGTCTATATTGGTTGAATTTGCAGTTATGGTTATACTGTCTAGCCTCAGTCATAGTTTCGTGACTTAATATTGAAAGTAGAAAAAGATATACTGAAGAGATGGAAAGGAGTAAAATGCACTCACGAACATTTGTACTATTGACCCCGATATCCTACCAGTGGGTTTTTGTATGAGAACGGAATTTGTGTAAGGACGCGAGCTTAATAAAGCTTGGGACTCCATCGGATTGACTTCTTAAGACACTACACTAAGAGCGCTAGAGTCCCAGTAATGGTCTCCTAGGAAGACCGGTTCAGTAACAGCCCTCGTTGGCCTCTGAGCTAAGACGCGAAAGTGCGCCAACATCTGGTCCCAGGAGCCATGCACTAGGTACCAAAACTTCTAGGAGAAAGCTTGTGGTCAGTTCGGAGGTGTCACAGCTGCTAAGACCTCATGCCATGGACCAGGCTGCCAAACGATGGGAGTCTTGCGTCGAGATCAGCCCTCGTTACGGCCTAGGGAGCCTAGGGTGATACCTCTTTGATTCACGCGACATGGGTGAGCTGGGGGTGTGCCTAACGGGCCCTCGAGGTTACTCACCCCAGCCTACTGCACAGTAATAGTAGCCTAGCCTAACCTTTAAACTGACCAGTCATGTCCCCGCAATTAGCTCTCGTGTTCTCTTCGACAAACCCGACCCTTCGCAGACCACAGTGGCAGTGTATTTTCACATACTGGTGCCTAGCTGCGATATCATTTGTTTTGCGGCTCTCCTCGCCTATCTGACTCCGAGCGCTTGTTCTTAGTGATGGGGTCATAAAGGTATTTCCTGTTCGTAAACGTCGACACGCATCACCGAGCTTCCAGTACCTACTCGAAAATGCTCTCCTGTACACACTAACATAAGATAGCATTGAACTATTTGTGGGAAAAACTCGATTCTAGGTATATGTAGAAAGCGAGACATACGTCAGTTCTCAGAGATCTAACATTGATGTCGTGCGCCTAGCGACACAGGCCTCGTTTGGCCCTCTCAAACGAGGTCAACATTACGGCTTCCGCTGCACCTCCGAAGGCTTCCACTACCAAAGTCAATCTTTTGTGGACTCTTGGGGAATATATACAGTCTGCTAGTGAGCATTCTCATAGTAGATTTCAAATGCAAACCACCGCTTTCCTTTTCCATTCTATAAACACATCTTACACTAATTGAATATCCCCATATTGAATCAAGATTCACCGAAGCTGTAACAGAAGGCCGTGAAGATGTCAAGCAACAAGGATCGACTGTATATTGCACTATATCCAAGCGGTGTTGTGGGGAACGAAGAGCGAAGGTACCGGAGTTCCCCTGCTCCCGGTATCGGTTCCATCATAGACTCATGCTCTGCCTAGATACCACTGGGCATTTTTGATTGGACCCAAAGTAGAGAAAGCGGCCCAGGTGCCCGGCAGACGCAGCCACGTCAAGTGCATGCCGAATCCAAATGGGCCTGTCAGTATTTAGCAGTACGAGGAGACACAGCTGCAAAATGTCCAGGACACCACCTCCCGCCTCGTACGCGTCATGATTGGAAAGGTCGAGGACTTGACACGTCTTATTGATATCCTTGGGGGCATCCCTGTCATTCAGAACGATCCGGAATGGAGATGCCGTACCTGGTGCGCAAATGCCTTATCAGCCATTGCAGCAGACGGCCAGGCTATGGGGACTCCAGTGCTGGATTGGCAGCGAGTTGAACAGGTTGCGAGTTGGTAAGCTGGACAAAAAGCCACTGAAGGGGGCTTTGCAAACTCGGCGCTCCTGATACGACCAAAGCCAACTTGGGACTTGCTGGAGAACCGAGTGATGATACTGTGAATATTGTAGAATCAGTGTTTGTGCGGTGCTAGCTAGATATGATATGGCGGTATTAGAAGCCACCTCGGTTGTTTCCATCAGCGTCGATCCTTGTCATCCTTGTTCCTGTCAAAATCCCCCCCACCATTTTTGACGGATTGCCTCCATCTTCAGCTCTTGCGGGAATGGGTCAAGGAATCTGTCAATGGAGCCTTGCCATTCCGTTCTCGTGACACTGCTAAGCCATGCTGATGTATACTCCCAGTATTCTGGATACCATCCGGATAACTCCCAATCGATAATGCCAACAACTTGGTCTCCACGAATGAGGATGTTGAACGGACTCAGGTCAGCATGAGTGAAAACTGGCCCCGGCCACGGGCCATCCTGCCTCATAGTCATTTCCCTGATTTCCTGCCAATCTTGGTCATTTTCTTTACCTTCGACCTCGGAGGGCTGTAGACCCTCTCTAAGCCAGAGGTGGAATTCTTGAATAGCCTCGAATGGACCAAAGCGGGGGCAAGAACGTGGAATTCGAGAGTCGCGTAATGACCCGCCCGTACAGCTCTCTCCCCCAGTACCCGACGGAGGCTTAACTGAGCGTAGATCTCGCAGCATATGTTTCATTTGGTCCAACACCTTTGACGAGACTCTTCAGATAGCTTCTGCCACGCGGTCGGGAGCTCTTCGCCCTGGATCCTTTCCATTACAATGTAGGCTCGGTTCTTCCGGACGAAGGAGCAATAAACTTTTGGCACAGGAATAGATGTGTTCTCGGCAACGAATTTCATCGTGGCCGCTTCAACAAGGTGAACATAGGGACCCGTTTTGATGATTTTCTTCTTCGAGATAGGGACACAGGACCCCTTCCACGCATAGAGTCTGGCCGTGGTCTTAAGCGTTAGAAGGGCCAAGCTGCGACGGAAAAAAATATTTTGGATGGCTAGGTTCTCTGTATCTTCGTGTTGGGTGCTGCTCTTGTCAGGAACATATAGATACGGGATAGGTTCGGTGCCATGTTTGACTGAGCAAGAAAATTGCTGTCGGCTTGGAAATATGTAATGAGAGCAAGTGTACTCTGTACTCCCTACGTACGAAAGGGTCAGCTGCGAGATGAGCGCGACGCAAACGTCACTTGGCGTAATCTGCTAAGAGAGAGCATATGTGGGATGAGCGCACCCCCCTGCGTAGTCTAGGGGCCGGAAGCGGGTGTGTGTTGTATGCCGCACGTGAGCCGGATAAAAGAGAAGCCGGGTTGAGTCTCAGCTACGTACCCCTCAGCCAAGGGCCCGACACGTACT
>RCNJ01000109.1_pt1 | contig 70707 bp, 63 predicted proteins | sample 2041171 | NCBI WGS metagenome assembly RCNJ01 (sample SAMN09708213, study PRJNA481090) | feces metagenome | biome: feces | host: Pygoscelis adeliae | place: Antarctica: Rookery Lake | collected 2010-03-01 | reverse complement strand
GTAATATGTTATGTTATTAATTGTATTTCGTATTTCAAAGTGATGGAGTGGTGGGGAAGTGCGCTGCTTACGGATAAACCACGTTAAAGCGAAATCCGTGATTTTATATTCACTTACGGTTGGTTTTGATTAAACTTTTGAACACCGTGCAGATATGTAAAGTTGGACAAGTCCAAGGAGGTCCAACAGGGTCTTTAGACAAGAAGGTCCACTAGGCGAGATATGGTCCAGAGGGATGCTGAGGGCCAACGGCAAGGGGTGGTTGACTTGGACTGAACGTGAGTTGTATGACAATGTATTCAAATAGCTGAAGCAAAGTTGTACAGCTGATCTGGCTCCTAAAAGTGGTGAGAATGGTCCAGGCTTTGGCCAGCTAACGAGGTGGAACTGAGGAGAATTACTGCAGGCAAGCCGCTAGTAGTCTGGTATCGCACAGCCATGGTCTTGTGCACGGCGTTGAGCTTTGATAACGTTACCGAGAACTGTGGTATTGCTGTGGTAGCTGAAATGAAGGTGTTAAGTTGACAACTGATCTGGGAATTGCTTATGCCAGATTTGGGCAAGTCATGGCATTCTGAGTTTGAACGTTGTTGGAGTGAAATGAAATGTCGATATGACAAACACCAAGCAAAAAACATCAACCAAAAAATAGACAATTCTCACAATATGCTCTAGCAGCACAACATAAGACAAAAACGCTTCATAAATTCTGTGATAAGTTTTCTTTTCCATAAGCCTACAGGAAAGCATCAAAGCCGGCTTTCCTACCATGCTATTACCAGTGAAATGCTATCTGCTGCTACGAGACCTGCTGCTGAATTTAGGCCACTGGCAGCAAGCGCCCCTCTCAACTCATGCCATGTTCCACCCTGACCACTGCAATCAGAGAAAACATTTGGAGCCCAGTTTGTGTTAATTTCTCTTACTTATCTTTGCAAGCTCATGTCCAAAGCTCTTGTATATACTCAATCTTATAAAAAGTATGTCGGTTGGATGTTCCTTGCTATGCATCTAAGTAGCTAAAGCTGTCATCATGGCCAGGAGATGTTAACCGGTTGCATATCACAAACCAAGAGCGAGGTCAGAATTACCGTAGGCTCAAGTCCAAATACGCAGCATGATAAAAACACCCCACCTAACCATTCAACATGTCTCAGTCACGGAACAAATATCATCGCGAGATCCAAGATATGATCCTGAGCTGCTGACTGAATTGGCGCTCAGCCGCTCCGCTGCATGGCCGCAACGTGACAGTCCTCGCCTTGTACAGCCACTATCTTCATTGTCTCTACTACCATCGTGCGCGGCTCTCTACGCTCATCATCTTCCTAGGTACCATCATATCTCTTTACACCACTTCGTCATCACGCTACTAAGGACCTCCACCGCTCCAGGAATTTCTTCCAATGCGACATCAACCTTCCACATCTTATTCTCCCTCCCAACCCCACCCCCTCCCATTCCTCCTGACCCCAGGCCGCCGCCAGCACCCCCCATATTCGCAGGCATCAACAATTCCCACTCCACCAACCTCTCCCACTCACCCATCGCCACCTCGCGTCCCCACACCTTACTTCCTGCCCCGAGCGCAGCGATGCCCGTCGAGGATGATTGTATTTTGTGCCGGCTGGTGAGGGAAGAGTATTCGTCATACGCCATGCTGAAGTTGCAGGTGTCTGTGTCCAGGACTATGTCTAAGCGGGCGGCGGCGATGAGGATGGAGAGGGCGAGGGTGGGGAGGGAGTGGAGAAGATGTAGTTTGCTGTCTGGCGGTGAGAGTGAGATGGAGGAAGAGTGATTGAGGAATGATGATGGTGTTAAGGGGAGGGACGTGGGGTTAAGGGTTGAGATGGGGAGGACGGCGGTGGTGAAGAAGGACGGGACGGATTTGGTGCGGTAGAATAAGGTTGTGAGGTGTTTGGTGAAGAGGGGGTCTTCGTATAGGTTCTGCAACTGGTTAGCGTAACAATTATGAAAAAGGACGGCGGAAGTGGCTTACGGTTACCATAGAGTCCCAGTACGCCAAGAACTCATCCAACCCTTCAGCCTCCGCATCATGAGCCGCAGCCTCAATCTCCGCAACATCAACAGTAAGGCCTTGCCTGCAGATATCCCTGAACGCTGGCAAGCTCCTCGGCAACGGTAGATGGACATAACGATGGCTAAACCGAGATTTTACTCTCTTCTCCAGCATCTCGACAACATCGATCTTGGTTGTTAGGCCAAGGACGCAGATTGGAGCTTTCCTTGCTTGCGCAATGTCGAAGAGATTGTAGAGCAGTGTTTGGCGAGCATGGTGGGTGAAGAGGTCAAACTCGTCCAGGATGAATACTACTGATTTTGCTGTGTGGCCTGCTTGCTCGGCCGAGATTTCTTCGGGATGTGATAGCAGAGCTAGTAAGGAAGCAAGGGTGTCGGCGTAGTTGTTCGTCCTGCTCGTCAAGTCTTCGACCTCCATCTCCTTACCTAGCTGACGCCAGATGTCTCGCAGCGCGAGCTTGTCGTCTGTGTAAATGAAGCCGTTCAGCCTAACGACATGAAAATTCTCCCTGTTCTCCTCGGATAGATCTGCGATGACCTTATTTACCAACGCCGTCTTACCACACCCTCGTGCACCGATGACGAGCATTGAGTTTCCTTCACCAGAAACTACAGTCTGCTCAACAACCTGGTACACTTTCCCAAGCTCCTCCTCTAGTCCAACAAGCTTCAACGCCATTCTCCCCGTCAGTTTTTCCATCACCACCCTTTGTACAACACTCAAATGCTTCTCCAACCCAAGAATATCCGGCACATCCCCCTTCGCCGACTCCCCATTTACTACCACTTCCTCGACGGCAGGCAGCTCATTCTCCACAGGTCTAACCTCCGTCTCCACCGGCATCTTTTCCAGGTCACAATCCTTGCACAACCAGTCGTCCTCGGGAATATCTAAAACGTTTGGTTCACAGCATTCCTGGTGGAACGCGCGATCGCAGTTATCGCAGAAGAGGATCTCGTTTGGGGGCATAGAGTCGGGGAGTTGGCAGACGGCGCAGACTTCGTCGTCTTCAGAGTCTGAGGTGTCAAGGGCTGGCTCTACGAGTTCAGCTCTGGTTGTGTCTGGCTTCGGCTTCGGTGGCCTGCCTCTCCTTTTGGGTTGTTCTGGAGCAGGTCTCTCAACATCGGCTACCGGGGCTGGTGTTGATGACTCTTCCTGGGTTGGCTTTGCCTTCGGAGGTCTGCCCCGTCTTTTGGGTGGTTGTGGAGCTGGTTCCTCGATGTTTCGTGACCCAGTTGTCTCTGGTGCTGTTGCCGGCGCGTCTTCCTGAGAGGGAGCTGGCTTCGCCTTAGGCGGCCTTCCTCGTCTCTTTGGAATCGGATTTTCAGCGTCCTCGGCAGTATCCTGGATCCCCTTCGGTTCTGTTATCCTCCCCTCGACCACCACCTTCTTCGGCCTCCCTCTTGGTGTCCTCTTCGGTGGTTCTGGCTCAGCCTTCTCATCCTCAACAGGAACATCTTTAAATCCCAGATCAAGCTCATCCTTCTCCACACCAACCTCGAATGCAACATTCTTCTCTGGGCTCCAGCGGCTTTTGCGACTCGGTGTCAAGATGTCTTTCGGCTCTGCCATCGATTTTGCTTTCATGGTTGGAGATCGATTCTCCCTCGCCAGTTCCACATCCAGATCTTCGGCGCCGTAAAGTTTTCTGTTCTTGGTCGCTGAGGAGGTGCCATTTGATAACTTGCGCTTTTTGGAGGCGGAGGTGGTATCGTCTTTTGGTGGTGATGATGCGCTGAGATGTGCGTCTGAGCGTCTTGTGCGCCTGCGAGGCGGCGAGCCACTTGCTGATGCCATTGTTAATATTTTGTTGTTTCAGATCTTTCTAATCATGCATCTCTGTCTCAAAAATTATCGAGGCAATGATTAACCAGTTGTTGTGGTTGCGTGAACTTAATCTGGTGTTCAGCAAAAGGGATGTATTTACTTCGTCAACTGTCTCCAGACCAACCAGTTGGGGAACGCGCTCAAGTGCACCCTGACGCGCTATCGTCCACGCACGGCCCGCCATACCTGTCCATCGCCGACTGCCCCAACTGTGATATCATCGTGTCCCCAAAAGCTCCATTTCGCATCAACACAACACCACAAAATCTCGCGAAATCCCGCGAAATACCCCGTATCTGCCACGCACTCTCATGATGGCCGACGAACAAACAATAAACATCCCCCAACTTCTCCTCGTCCTCATCCTCGGCGGCGTGGCAGTAAAATACTTTTTTTTCAGCTCCGCGCCTGGCAGCGCACGACACAGAGCTCCGACTGTGCGCGCCAGAGAAGCAGATGTAGAGCAGATTCAGCAGATGTTTCCGCAGGTCGATAGAAGGGCGATTATGTGGGATTTGCAGAGGAATGGTGGCAGTATTGCGGCGACTACTGAGAGGATATTGAGTGGGAGGGGACTTGAGACTGTGAGTTGAGCTCCTGGCGCATGGCCCAACTTGTTAAATAGAAGCCAAGGAGATGAGAGGACACATGTTAATGGTATATAGCCACCGCCGACCTTTCAACCTTCTCCACCACAGCCAGTCGGTGCTTCATCAACGAGACCAACTTCCGGCTCTTCCGCATCTAAGAAGCCAGCCGAGCCAGATCTTATCACCCGTTACAACTTACACTCGAAACTTAACGCACCAACGGCAGAAAGCGAGCCACTTCCTTTTGGAAAGCAGGCATGGAGCCAGAACAAGAATGAGCGCCGGTCTTTGATGCAGCGCAGGAGGGAGGAGATGATCTTGAAGGCGAGGAGGGACATGGAGGCGACGATTGCCGCAGAGAAGAACGCTGCGGAAGCCTCGGCTTGATTGAGGAGTGAGCGGATTTATAATACAACGGTCACCGGTCATTCTGCTTATAAGAGGCATGATTGGACATGGTTAGGACTGTCCAGCATTTGATATCGGTAAGGTGCACAGCGTTGCAGCGTTTATAGGGGAGTTAATACCAGGAGTTTCGAAATAGGTCTAATGAATTACTTTTGACATTCAGCCGCGCGGTTATTGTCGTACGGATGTATCTCCGGCTCTGGGTAGCACCTACTAGGAATGCAGGTACTTGATGACGCATGAGGCGCATGATGGAGGCTATTGATGGCTAACTACAGCAGGAAAGATGGAAGCCACACCCAACTCCCCCAAGGCTGAGTGATATTCTCTGACCTCGGTCATCCGTCTCCGCGACACGCATCATCTTCCTAGAAATTGTATACTTATGTGGTTTATCATATATTAACCCTTATATCACTTCGTTGTCTGTATCCTTACAGTCATCCTCCACCTCCCATAAATGTCCATTTACCACCGCCATAAACGTAGCTACTCCGAGATTCAAACCCGGTGCTGCTCCGAAGCCGTCAGCAACCTCACCGGCGATGGGTCTGGCCCACATGCGCCAGAGAAAATTTTTATAGTCGAGCGTATCCCCGCAGTGCGTTCTTGAGCACTCCCTTCCTTCAGAATCTTTTACAGCATCACTCTACAACAGGCTGACGATGAAGCGTCCCAAGCTACCTTCCCGCTCCCAAAGGCCGAGCACCCTCGATGGCGGCGAATCCTTCCCCTCCTCCGGCACCATACCAGGCCACATGTACGCATCCGCCCAAGGCTCCCGCGGCTCTTTAATCCACTGGTCTGGCTCCCGCGACTGTCCTACGCACTGGAGCGGCAGCCGCTCAACCAACGACGTCCCCCCTGGCTCAAACCGCAGCCGCCAATCCACCGACCCTCCAAGGCCAGCAAAGCCGGGATACGAATGGGTATGGTTCCCTGAAGGTTACTGGGCGGAGAGAGAAGTGATAGGCTATGCGGCCATGAGTAAGTGGGCGAGGAGGGCCGCGGATGAGAGTCTGGATAGTAGGGCGAGTGTGGAGACGGCGAGGAGTAGGGTTAGTGAGGGGAGTGCAGCGTGGACGAGGAGGGAGGAGAGTCCGAAGACGATGATGGGGCTGCATAATGTTGGTGGGAATACTGGTGGGAATGCGGGTGGGAGTGGGAGACCGGAGCAGAGGAGGGCGAGTTCGAGTCCGGTTAAGAGTGTGAGAAAGATTGTGGTGAAGTTGCAGGCTATTCCGCCGCACTTTAGGAGCCCGGAGGTAGAGTCGGAGGGACTGTATCAGAAAGCGCTGAGGGTGTTGGGCTCAGATGCGTCTAGGAAGGCCAAGGTGAGTTGTGCACATACGCGCTCTATCAACAAGACTAACTTGTCGCCAGAGGTCAGATCAGCTGTCCGGAGAGACCCGCACCAGTGAACAAACCCCCACGCCGACGAAAGAAACGCTCAATGCTACTTCGAACTACTTTTCGCAATGGAAGTGCACCTCCATCATTGATACCGACAAGAGCCCCGGTGCCGACTCCGCCAAGATACCACGGAGACGCATTGGTTTGGCTCCCTGGAGAAGGAAGAACTCTCATGATACCGCTTGGAGCGCCACCAGTTCAATCAAGGCGCTCGTAATGGGCAAGACGCCGATGGTGTCGCCTAGGCCGCCGTCTGACCTCGGTGGGAAGGAGCCGACTACTTATTTCCAAGGTATGTGGGCCTTTCGCTATTGGCAACGAGATATGTTAGACGATGGCAGCAGACAGAAGAGGATGGCGGGGTTAATATGAGATAGTCGACGTATCTCCCAACAGCAACGATGTAACACCACTCATGACGCCCGCTCCAGCAGGAATGGGCACGGCCGAGCAACTCAGAGGCATGCATTTAGATACTGGGACACCACTCGTCAAGGTAAGCCTTCTGCCCCTACTTCTTTCTTGCCTTCCATGGGTCCCCAATTCCTCCCGGAAGCCGCAGAGTTCTCTATACTCGCGCTAATAACCACAGACAATCCAACGCGTGAACACCCCACCAATGATCATCGAAACACCCGGCGGCAAAGCCCGCGGCTTCTTCTTCGACTTAACCCCTCTATCCGTCTCAGCTTCAAACCCGCAAAACTCATCATCCAGGAACTCTTACGACTTTAACCGACCCTCCCACTCAAACTCACACGCATCTAGCCGGAGCTCCAAGTCCACCACCCCCGGTGTCAACTTAGGGGCAAGGCAATGGTGGGACGGCGACGAAGACACGATAGTGACTCGCGCAGAGAGACGACCGATCACGAGAGGCAGCTTTGTGTTGGATATTCCTGAGCATTTACCGAGCAGTCCGCTGTGTCCGATGAATCCGAAACATGATGGGGGTGGGAGGAGTATTTGCCCGTATCATGGGCGGATGAAGGGTGGTGGGGTTGTTGATGGGGCTGGTGATTGGGGTGGGGGAGGAGGGAACGGGGTTATGGGGATGGCGAATATTGTGGTTGATGTTGGTGCTGGGAAAGGGGTGGGAAAGATGAAGGTTAGCGGTAACGGTGGGCAGTGATGGTGGTGGTTGTTGTACTGGCGGAGATAGGGAGGAGAGGCTCTTTATATGTCCATGTAACCGGATGAGCGTCTTAATGCCTTTCTGCCCTGAATGCGCGCTGCGAATGCTCGTTTTGAGCCCACGCCGATGGAGCAGTCGGAGAGTGATAGATAGAAAAGTGAGACAATCGAAGTGGAAAGTAGTGATGGCACACCTTGTCGATGAAAAGGCGCTTTCGCCGCCACGTAGCCACGTAGATACTGAAGGAATCAACCTATTAGCCTGCTCAACCATTCGCTTCCAAAGGGTTTTCAATGGTAGGCAACAAGCCAAGGTGCAGTACGGTTCAGACTTAGCTAAACCTCAATCTCAATCAAAGTAAGACTTACATTCTCTCCGATCCCTCTAAATCATTATAATAATAGTAACATTCTTACGCCGTTGGAGCCTTTTTGGCCATGCGGTACATCTATGATACATGTGTAGGAAAGAATAAAAACCTCGTAGGTGACAAAAACCCTCCTCGTCTAGGGCTCGTCGAGTCCTCTAATCCGGTGATCACACGCCGCCGGTTCGATGAAAAGATTGCTTGGCGGAGCCAGAATTCTACCGCGAAGCTCCTTTTCCCACCCTCTCTCTCTCCACTCCACATCTTCGTATTCGCCACACTCAGCCTTCGTGCAAATATGTCTGGTACAGCAGTTCCTTCGCCAGGTAAAACTGTCCAATGCGCTCGGACTCGATGAGCCACTCTAAATTACTATAAAATACGGCTTCGGGTACGCTAGAATGGTGGTTCTTCCCTATACAAACAAAGCCACGGCGGTTAAGCTCACGTCTAAACAGGATAAAAAGGATATACGAGCCTTTACTGTTCAATCGAAGCTTAGATGGACTCTCTAGCACCTCAGACGGAGAAGACGATCGAGAACGAAAGACTTTATGCTTTGCATGATACTTATACTCCGCTACTATTGCTCCGCAGCTATTGCACAGCTACTATACGCTTACAAGGACCAGTTAGCAATCCATCTAACCAGACTCCTAGCCAGTTCTCATCAGAAGGGCGTGTCACCATAGCCAATTTTGTCCGAAGTTCAAGGTGCGCCCTAGTCATTGGGCCTCTCGCATTGACTCAGTCGGCTGCTCTCCCAGTCTCTCTTGCCTCTCTTTCCTGTGCGCTAGCTCCTTTTGCAATACCGCCATCCGGCCTGAAGGCTGACAGCTGTTTTCAAGGACAAGGCACCAAATCTGCATGTCGACAGATTTAGTACGCCCAATCCCCCTTTCCCCTTTCCATGTTCCGACAAAATTCGCCTTCATATATACTTCATATGCGGAGAAAGTGGTGGATTAGATCCAAGCCTCACCGGGTTTGTGCCAACGGGTTAACTTACAAATAACAAGTACCCCAGGCGCCCACTAACTGCAATCACCACCCTAGCGGTCATTTCCAGCAGTACCGTATTCCCTCTCTCACCAACTTCCGTTCTTCCCCGGGATGTATGGGTTCGCGATTGGGCATTCTTTTGTGCGGCGGACCTACCTTCTTTGGTGTAAGAAGTGGCCTGCTTCACACCACACCACACACACCACTGGGGTTTTGACACAGTGCAGTTTTCGACTTCCTAAGCCCGCCTGAGCCGTAGTATGCGAAAAAGTGTTAAGAAACGCGGTAGCTGGCTGGTAGCAGAGGCCGTAAATAGATTATAATTGCACCTCGCCACACTTATCCTGCTTTGTAACCAGCAAAGACGGAGGTTGAGAAGACGGAAAATTACCGCAGTAACCCCCAGACATCTCCAAATTATTCCTGTGGCCCCTTTCCTGCCTACATACTCTTTGCGCGGGTACGATCAACTGTCGACAAGAAAGCAGTGGTCAGAGCGAAGACGTAAACGAACCGTCAGGTAAGTTCGGTGATGCCAAGCATATCATAACAGCCGACGATGCGTAGGGATAGAATAGCTCTTTAGAGTAACTCTTGAGAGTGTCCATCCGGCCCTCAGCCCGGCAAAATCTCCCACATGTATAGGTATGTATGTATAGGTATGCGTGTATGTCAATTGCTACTGTAGCATTGATGTAAATGACTGCCAACATACCTATAGGGCGTTTAGCAGAGTGTTGAGAGTCTGGTATACTGCACCTTGATCGCTCCGGCTCCTCATCCACGATTCTATTGCACGTGGTCAAATCCAAGCTTAGCTTGCAGGCTGGATTCTCTCCTCTAATCACCATCCTTAAACCACCGTCACCGCAGCGTATCTGCCGCCATCACCCACCCACCCACCGTTGGCGCTACCACAACCTCCCCTCATCGCCGCCTACCAGGCGTCCTCATAGGACTCCCCCGTCTACTAATCCATGTCCTGCTCGGCCCCTCATCACTATCCTCCCCCTCCCCTCCCCTCAAAAGCTCATCGTCACTCTCCGGCTCCCAGCTAAACCTCTCCCCCTCTCCCAACTGCCTAACAACCGCCCCTCCCGCCAGGGAGGTCCCCTCTCCATTCCCATGCCCCTCCATCGCGCCCGTCAAAACCCTTATCCGATCCCCTGCCTCCTGACTCGCGCGTTGCAGTCTAGCTTTAAGGAGTTCGACACTGTCGGTAGACCGCAACGTCCTCGTCTCATTGTGAGGGTATGAGGGAGTGAACGCAAGCCGATTCCTCCCAACATCGAAACCCCATGGATCATCCGGCGGAACCATCTTAAACAGCCTAACCTCCTTCTCCTCAATCTCATATTTTAACCCCTCAAAGTATTCCCTCTCTTCCGCGCTGGGTTCGAGGTCGGGCGGGAAATGCATCTCCATAAAAGTCGCCTCTCTCTGTTGTAATACCGTTTGCCCGACGATTGGGAGGCGGGAGATGGACATGAGTACATTCCCCGCATTGGACTTGAATCGTTCTGCTGTCTCTGCGTTGGGTGGAGGTGGTGCGGGATATGACAGGCGCGTTTTTGGGGTGCCTAGGGGGCGAGCTGAGGGTTGGGTTATAGGTGCGGATTGGGATTGTGAGGTGGATGTGGAGAGAGAGGAGAAGCTTGGCCCTCTGGGTTGGGTGAGGTGTTGGTTTATTTGCATGCCGCTGTCTATTGATACATCATCATCGTCGACGTCGTCGGCTCCCGCTTGCGGCTGGGGTCGTGATTGAGAGTTCGGTTGAGGGTGCGATTGGGCTAGAGGTTGGGAAGGAAGCTTCGTCTGCGCAATCTCCCTAATCCTCGCGACAAGCTCACCAGCCGTATACGCCTTATCAGCATGCAACCATCTTGGTCTCAACGGTGGCGGTCCGTCGGGATCAACATATTCGTCTTCACTCTCCTCCTCCTCATCCTCCGGGAGATCATCAAATGGTGGCAATTCAGGCCCACCGCTCATCTCCTCGTTCTTCCGTTTCTTTCCCCACTTCTTCAGTGGTTTGGAAGTCAGAGGATCGAATTCATCTTCACCTTGAGGCGGTGGTCCTTCCTCAATCCCAACATCGTTGATATGGTAGCCGATCCTGTTCCCCCTGTACTCAACGCCGTTCCTTTTGTGTACGCGGGCGAATCTTGTGGTTCCGTCCTCGACGAAATCTCTGTACAGCATAACCCTTGTCGCCAGCCCTTCGATCCAACTATTTGTGTTGATAGCTGGCTCCACCAAATCATCCTTCTCCACCACCGGCGTCAGAATAACGACTGCGATATTGAATTTCGCAGCAAATTTCTGAAGCATAGCCATCAGCGTTGCCACAGCGTCGTGGTATGCTTGATGAGCCTCCAACCTCGTCGTTTCATCCTGACTCCCATCCTCCGCATTCAGCTCCTCTTCATACTGCGGATACGTCTCATCAATAAGCACATCCAGATCATCAAAAATCATAAGCGTCGTCCCAGGATCCGGGAAATTCATCGTCCGCATATTCGCAGCCAAAAGCATCGCAGTGATATGCGCCACCGTCGGGATAGTGTAATGATCAAACCCCCCAAGCAACTCTGACGTCCCAACAGGCGGTTGCATTACTTGCTCCCCTCGTGCCCGCCGCAACCTTCTCTCCCCGTGGCACTCCCATTCCGTGGGTTCTTTAGTAGCTACCCTGATCAGCCTCGGTCCTGCTAACTGCTTCGCGCAGTCCGCCCAGACGACGCATTCTTCTCGCCGAAGAGCTGCGACGGCGAGCTCCAAGCCAAGAGCGGATTTGCCAACCCCGGGCGCACCCCAGATTTCGGTGACAATGCCGCGCTTAATCCCTCCACTGCCGTACTGGTTGTTCCCCGAGAGCCCAACATCGAAAGATTGTAAACCGGTTGAGCACCACTGATCTGTGCCGCTTTGTTGTCGCAACAGCGCCGCCGCTGCCGAGATTGTAGGAAGTCTATCTACGCCAGCCTCAGCATTGTGATCTTGTTCTCGGTCTGAAGCCCAGAAGCCTGGTGATGAGGGCGCGGAAGACTGAGAGGGCGGAGGAGAGGGGTATGCACGTTGACTTGACTGGGTCTGTGTGAAGTTCTGGAGGTTTTGCGATGTCTGTAAAACCGGCGCGTGGTTGAAAGCCCCAAAGTTGCTCTCATCCTGCCCGTGTATACTGGCGTAGTTCATTACTGTGTTTTGAGGTGAGGGTGCCTCTGAGATGGCGTATAATGAGTTGAGGAGAGTGTGGTTTAAAGGTGCATTAAACAAGGGACCCTCGCGCAGCGAATGAGCGTAGAAGGGGTCGGCGTGCTGGCGCTGTTTCGTTGCGCAACTGGTTGATCGTGGTGAAATGAAGCCTTTGATAGAGACCATTACATTTCTGTACCTTACATGAGAAGGCTGAAGCCTTATCTTATCTAGATTGTGGGACATTCAAGCGCTAAAAGTTCCAGAAGCGCGCTTTCGCACCAGATGTTCCCTCATCAGGCCGATCCCTCCAAAACGTCCGCATCTGGGGTCGGCCTCAACCCACAAATATCAACAACAGAAAACGCCCTTTTGTGATATCACATAAAGAATTACTTTAAAGAAAATGTCAGCTCAGGATGGCTTCACCGTGCCGCATTCTTGCAAACAGCTTGTACCTGCCAGTAGTTGCCTTGGAGATCAAATTCATTGGCTAAAATCATTTGCTTGCAGTTCCTACAAATGCCCATCTAACCAGTATCAAGGTTATGAGTGCATTCTTCGCCTTGTACCTGCAGCTGTCTTTGCCAATCTTCTAAAGTCCACGACAAATATGGATGCTGAGGCGCCAACAGGGCTCAAAGTAACTACGAACAAATGAAACAACTCTCTCGCCTGCAAAATCCTAAAAGCACAACTGTGAGGGTTATGCAATACAGTATGGTTTGACAAGTTAGAATTTAGTTATTTGATAGGATACTGCCTAGAGATCTAAGGTCTCTAGAAAGGACCCTACTTGTACTTGGTGTTACTCACGTGACCGCCAGCTTCCGGTCCTTGATGCGACCAGGTGTCAATCCCAAGCCGAGTATGCCAGGGTTCTACATGAGGGCCACTTAATGAATTTGTCACAACGTATTGCTACTGGGCTTGTTGTTTGTTCCTGACAGCAGCCTTGCCTCTGCGCCATGCTTTCACCTGGGGTTAGGGTATGAATTCTTCTTCTTGCAGTCCTTGCAGAAAGTGTTGCATCAATTGCCTAGTCTGGGTGTGATTATGCCTAAGTATCCCTTCTTGACTGAGCTATGACTTTAAGCTGACCTTTGAGCCAAGAAGAACGTCCCGCAGGGATGGCGTTTGCAGTGAGAATGAGCCAAGAACGGGCATCACACTTGGTCCCCACTTCACGTACACGGAACCCCTGGCCCGTAAGAAATTTGGCAGCGGTGTAAGCCTCCAATTCCCTTGTGGCGCCGTAACTTATTAAAACATGATAAGATTTTGCTGGTGGACATCCCCCCTTCGAGTATTTTAAATGCCGGAAGATTGAAGAAGTTCAGCGTGACCAAAGTCCTCGTCGCAAAGAGTATTGTTGTGCGCTGGTGCGGCGGAGTAGTGTCCTTGAGTGTTGTAATACCTGAGTGATACCAAGCGTCCTGGGGTGTTTAAAAGTCCTTGCGTCGTTGGGCAACTCATGTTGGTGCTTGCACTGTTTCAATTATTCGAGGCCAACACTGGCTGCTGACCAAGACATAAAAGAAAAGGACATGAACTTGAGCCGATGCATTTGCCTGCCTTTTCCTCCTTTGGCTTGGCCCCTGTCTCCAGCAGTGGCTCAATGTCGCTTGCGGCCTTTTCGGGAATCAAATCTGGTAGCGGGTGCCTCGCTCTCTTTACGCTTTGCGCTTAGCCTTGTCTCCAGCGGTTGCTTGTTAACGCTTGCAACTTTCGTCGGAATCAAAGCCGGAGTCAAAGTTGGTATTGCTTGCCTTCCTCTCATCGCGCTTAGCCCCCGTGTATCCGGAAACTTACCGCGTCAGTGGCATGCCCTGTAAGCGGGTATATGCGCACATCATGCTGGAGTTAAAGGCTTGCAGATGAAAGGAAGATGGGAAGGAAAGTAGTGAACAGGCCTGAAGCCATCGTGCGAAAACATGGACAAGTTACAGCACGTCTTGTCGAGCACAAGGTGATATTTTACAAAGCTTGATTGAAGTCTCAAATGGTATAACTCCGTCCCTCTACTGAGATGCAAGCTATTCTACAAGTAACGATCGACCTCTAGTCTATCGTCGAGACTCACCGATGAACCATGCTCATCCACAATCGTGCTGTCGCTCCTCATCTAGCACGCTCCTCTCTCCAACCATTTGTTTTGTGTAGCAATCTTCTGCTCTCTATTTTTGTCTTTCCGTGGTCCCTGATCGCCGATAAATGCAAGCAAAAACGTCCGCCGTCTATGTTCAAACGCCAATTCCCAATTCCGAAAATGCGCCGGCTTTAAAGTCCAACCCTCCTCCATTTCTCGCACCTATGTTAGACTACATGTCCTCTATGATTTATGAAGTTTTTCTTATAATGCTCACTTCGAAGTGAAAAACTGACCCGAGATCTATCCCATGATTCCGTTCTGGCCGATATTGGTGTGGATTCCTGCGATAGGAGAGTCGGTCTGGCGGTTGATTGGCTTGAAGAACCGCGACATATCCAAAGTCAAGTCAGTGACACCATACGACTGATCGATGTCGCCAACTGATCCAAGCTCCTCGCCTCTCTTTTTACTATCCGACACCACCCAGGTTCTCACCTGCTTCAGCAGGTAGATGACATGGGTGAAACGCTTGTCTGCTGGAACACGATAATCGATGCCAGTCTTCATCAGATACTTGGCCAAGTAGTAGAAGTGGATGGCATCACGGCAGAAGCCAAAGCGTCTGTAGTTGTTCGAGCTTGGTGGATACTGCGTTGCCATATCCTCATCCCAGGTTCTCTTCCACTTGTCCAATGCCTGTCCCAGGACCATCATGTACTGCTGCGGTTGGGCTTCTGGGGATTGTCTTCCACTGGTTGGCTGAGAAGAGGCGCCTTCGAGCTTTATTCTTGCCGTATACTCGTCGTTGGATTGAGCTGGACTTGGGATGGCTTGTGATGAAGCCTTCTCATTCTCCTGGGCAGCTTGTCTTTGGCGGCACCAAAGCTGAACCAAAAGAGCGTGCACAAGGATGAACTTTGAAAACACGTTGGTAGATCCAGGCTTGAGACCCGCACCTGGATCCATGACTGCCTTAAGTGCGCTGTTCATCTCCGGCTGCTTCGGTCTGCGGCTGCCATCTGTATTCTTCTCCTTGGCCACAACCTGTCCGTGAAGGCCAAGAGCCTCAGCGCAGAGAGTGGAAGTCCATGCGTCCCAAGCAGCATCGTCTGCTGGCAATGGCAAAGAAACGGCATAGGCGTCGAACGATGGTGGGCTGTTGAAGTAAACAACCATAGCAGAATCAAGCAGGTACATGACGTAGAATAACCTTGAACGCTTTTCTTGCTCGACCCAGCTGTTCCAGTCGAAGCTGGCAGCGTTGCAGTGCTCTACCTCCACTCTCGGCTGATGCAGCAGACTCAAAGTCGTAGACGAAGAAGTGGATGGCTGGTTCAAGCGCATCATGTCGGAGATCTGACGCATCATCGGGTACTTTCTTCTAGCATGCTCGCGCTGAATTGGAGTTCCGTGGAAGGTGAACAAAACCTGCAGCAAGACAAGCGCCTGGACCTCCTCAAGCTCGGTCTTGGTAGTACCAATCTCGGGCGAGGTCTTGGAATCCCTGTCCTGGTGATTCAATGCGGAAAGAACACGAGAGTCTCTGTCGACCGCAAGCTTAGTGTGCTCCATCAGTTCGCGAACTTGCGAAGCGCCAACTCTGTCAGAGTACACAGCGCCAATGCAGATCATGACCAGGATAAGTCCGTGATAGGTGTTCTCGATATTAAACGTTGGCATATGAATCATTGGGAAATGTCCCTGGAAGTTCGTGTACATCTCTAAGAAATGCTTGATATTTTGTGGTGAAAGGCACATACGAACGCTGTTGTTCTGCGCTGCGTGAGAGCCCGGCGGACAGCAGAAGTTGCCGAGGTAGTTCGAGATCGCGTTGAACGGGTTTTGCTGGGATGCGAAGTTCCACGAAGGGAAGTTGCTGCCATTGCCGTTGGCTGCGCTCGAGCCGCCGCCGACAGCGCCTGGGTACATGCCGTTCGCGTAGATGTTGTCGTTAGATTGCGGGAGGGAGGAGGGTTCGGCTTTAATTGCCATCTGGTTTTGAACTAAGCTTGAGTTGTAGGGGCTCATGAAGCTCTCTTGCGCACCTGTGTGAAACATATGGGACCAGTCCAGGTTGGACTGCTGCCCATTGCTTGGAGCTCCATATGAAACTGGCATTGGTCCCCGCCCGTTGGCCATGGATCCCATTTCCTCGTTCGCCGATGGGTGCATCGAGTTGCCGTTGCTATGGCTCGTGTACTCGTACTGCTGTCCATAGGCTGGTCCGTGCTGGCCGTTTGGCATGTTGTAGGCCGCCAGTTGTGGGTTCAAAGATGACATGGTGCTCGGGATATCTCCGTTGTAGTTGTGGTCGAAGCTCTGACGGCTCGAGGATCCACTTGGCGTTGGTCCCGTCATGCTGCGTCTATCTCTGCCATCGTTGCTGCCCATGCGCTTGATGCTGTTAGCTCTGGAGAGGTGTTCCTGGGCCATGTGATCATCGTTCATCGGTGCTCCACGGCCATCGTTCATGCCGAAGTGCTGGATGTTTGGGTCCATTGGTGCCATTCCATTCATGTTGCGCATCATGTTGTCATCACCTGGAGGTGGTGCCTGATGCTTGTGGGCCGGCTGGTTCTTCTTCAGATGTGCCTGGGCATGGGACAAATGACTTGCTCCCGTGGGGTTGCCACGTCTGATGGAGCACTTCTGGAAATGACGTTTAAGGATATCGGATCTGGAGAAGGTGTCGCGGCAAAGGACACACATATATGGGCGGTCACCAGTGTCTTGAAACGGAAGTTAGCAAGGTATAATGATAATAATGAGGAAAGGCTGATGTTGTTAGGCTTACGTCTCAAAAGGTGGCGCTTCAAATGCTTTGCGTGAAGATAGGTCTTGACGCAATGTGGACAAGGGAATTTTCCATCAGCGTCCTTTGCTGGAATCATCGCGTTCTTGCTTGCGCCTGGGCCGGTGGCCGTCACTGCTGGGCGCCCTGGGGCGCTAGGAAGGATACCCCGGCGTCCCTGCGAACCAACAACGTGTGTAGGAACTTCATCTGACGCTGGTCCATGTCCAAAGCCTGGGCCCATTCCACCATTCATCTGCTGGTGCATTGGGTGCTGACCGTGCATTGGCGCAGAGCTCATCGGGCGCAGCGGAACGAGGCCTCTGTGAGATGGTCCTGGAGCCGGCGCAATTGCCTGTGGATGTGGGTGAGACATGGGGCCAGACGACTGTGGCATCATGCCAGAGGAGTTGCCATACGGCTGCAATGGCTGCTGGTATGAAGAGTTTGGCTGCAAGTGGTATGCCCTTTGTGGAGGCTGCCCGCCCATCTGCTGGAAGCCGCCGTTGCCAGTTGACCCAGGAGTGTTTGGCTGCGTGGAAGTTGGAGTATGTGGCGCACTCAGCGGCTGCTGGCTGTACATGGAGTGCATGGACAGCGCCGCATGCTGAGCCTGCAGCGGTGGGAGCGTATGCGGCGGCAAGTTCGCGTTCTGTTGGAGCTGTTGTGGGGCTATCGAGGGCAACGACGAATACGACGAAGCCGCCGGCAGGTTGTTGCTACTGTTGCTGCCATATTGATCCATGGCTAATTGTCCGAATGGTCGACCGTGATGCTCGTAGATCGATGACTGTTTAGAGACTGTATGAACCCCACCTGATACACGTCGGACTTTGTACGATGAAGGTTTTTGGTTGTGTCCTAGACCGTCATGCCCTTCTCTCGCTCGAAGATTTTCCGAAGATTAGGATTTTCCCGAGAGTCGAGACGGTTTCACGAGCGATAGGGTGGAGCGATAACGGACGTGACGAACGTTGTTATGCAACGGGAGAAATTGTTGGCGCGCGTGAAACAATCTACCCGGATCCTTGTTCGTGTGCTTATGTTTATCCAGACGCGCAAAAATAATCTCTTTTGCACTTTTTCCGAGTAGTGACGCCGTCAAGTAGATGGTACCGACAACGCTGATTTTTTGTTGTTTACTTGCAGAGATGTATCGCACGTACAATGAGGGGTTCCTCAGTGTACTTGATGGGTTGATACTTGGTGTTCCTGATAAAGTGTAGAAGTGGAGACAATTCAGTGTAAAGATGTGGACAATTCACAGACGACAGACAGATAAAAAGGGCCTCTCCCGTAGATATCACAGAGGAGACAGGGACGGGGAGCCTGCGACTTTTGGGGTCAATGTCTTAGGAGAAAATAAATTTAGTCAAGCCCTGGTTCGTTCCTGGCACGGAGGGACGGCCAGCACGGCATGGACGGTCGCCGCTGTCCCAAAAGCGGCTTAGTGAGCCACCTTCCTGGCAAATTGGGCGCCGATCGTGGCACTTGCATTATTCGCGGAAACGTTGGCCAGGGTTAGTCACTGGCATTTCGTAAGTCATGAGTGCCGCGGTCCACGAAACGGAGCACGCTGGCCACTTATGAATGATGCTTGTTGGCCCACGAAATTAACGGTCGAATGTGGCTGTTGGGCCGAAGTTACGCTTGATGGGAATGGACGACAGCAACTGTAGCGAGGAATAAGGGGAAGGAAAGAGTTTAAACCATCAACTGTAGCTAGGCATAAGATGAAGGAATAAGATGAAGGAATAGCAGGAAGGAATAAGATAGAGGAAGGAATATGAGGAAGGATTATGAGGAAGGAAAGAGTTAAAGCCATCACTTTGCTCTGGGCAGAATTGATTGCTCTGAGCAGAATTGTTCTGAACGGAATTGTTACGGCTTCTGCTACCTCCAAGCCGCCGATGTCATGCAGGATCTTTGGCCCGTGTCGACTTATTCTCTGCGCCACTGTCTTCCAACTCGTGTCTCGCCTCTCCGTTTCCGTTTCCGTTTCCCTCGCATTTTCCCTTTCCCTTCGCTTTCCCTTTCACTTTCCCTTTCCCTTTCCATTTCCCTTCCCCTTCCCCTTTCGCTTTCGCCTTCCCTTTCCATTTCCCTTTCCTTTTCCGTTTCACTTCATCAAGTCTAGGTCTCTCATGCTCACATAACCATCTCTCAATAATCCTAATTCAGCTATGCCATTCTATCTTTAGACCATCACATGCGAGTTTGGAATCTCTTTCGAATCTCTTTCGGGTCTCTTTCGTCTCGGCGTCATTCCGCGCCATCTTCTTTCCATCTCGTTCTCCTTTTTCCTTCTCAGTGACAATGCCCACCACGCCTCTTTCAACCACTGCTTCTCACTCGATCACTCGAGAACAACAACATCCAATAACCTCAAGTTATTCCTGTCTCCCCCTTTTACAGATCTTCAGTGCTATCGATTCTCTCATTTGAAACGTAAATACGGCTTGGCTTGCGTCGTCTCATATCTACCGCATCAAGTCGTTTAATCGGTCAAAGCTCAACATTCTCATATCGGGAGAAGATTTATACGGCCGACTCGAGTGCCGAGACCGCTGACACAGAAGCCGCGAACTCGGACACGTCCGCATTCCGAGGCCGACGACGCAGCTGAAGAACGTCCATCTTCCGATACATCGAGCAGAATCGGTTGGACACGAAGCCGATACCTCGCTAACATTTCGATCTCATACGAATGTCGTGATGGTTGAAAGCAGCGGGCCACTCATCGGTTGGTCTTGGGACATGCAAGATTCTACCGGCGGCATGGGGAGCACGCGTAATCTGTGGCGCAGGCAGAAATTCTCCGAGTTCGTCACGGCGATGGCGGGCAAAAGTGAGCTTGGTACGACATGAACCACCACATCGCATTTCCCAGAGAAACTTAGTGTTTACTAAACAGCCAACTTATACCCATTCAGTTATGGGTTCTTCTCCTCGTCAGACGCTGGAACTGTCAAGGTTGATGGAATCCACAGAAGTCAGGTGGAATTAAGTCCACATTCCACAATTTCATGCCAACGTGCCGTGCAGGAGACGCAGATCTAATCGGCGCTTGATGAATGGGGAAGAAAGCGCAGCTCGGCCTCACTCCCCTGCCGCAATGTCTTGGCTCAGCTTTGTTTGAATTTAAATTTTTTTCAGTATGATGTCAGACGGAATAAGCTTCAACGTTTCATGCTCGTTATCTCCCGCGGTTTGGCGACATGCTTCATTGTGGTGTTTGGCGAAAACAAGCGACCTTGGAAGAAAGTTCATGCCAAGCCTCCCTATCAGAGTCCTTGGTTGGATGCCGGGATCCGAGACCATCCGCAACGCTCAACCGTGTCTGAACCAGGGCTCGAGGCACGAAATTGGTCCCAAAGAGGCATTTTATGGATAGACGGCCACGATCTCACCCACGGTTCATCGAGATTGTGGGACCCGTGTGGCTTGACTTTTCCCCAGAATAACGGTCGGTGGATGCTTAAATGCTTCCTCTTCGGGCAACAGTATCGCCCGGCCTATCTGCAGCTGGGAAGAGAGAGCTGAGTTCTAACTGCTCTGCTTAACAGAGGAGCTGCAAGCAAGAAAATACAACTCATATGGAGTCGGTTTACTGTCTGTCGAGGCATTCCATGTTCACAGAGTACAAGTTCTACGGTAAATCACAACATACCACCCACGTCCGATCATCGCCTCCAATCCCAAATCTGCCGCTCTCACCGCCATCAAATCAGAGCCCATCTTACATCAACACGTCAGCCAGGACCACCGCAGCAGTGCATAAAACTCACCAAAGCAGCTTACATTTCATCGTGAGCCAAAGGGAACGGAATACATCCCTTCCATCCATCCACGTGCCGCGCAAATATTCTCCCACACACGGTAATTGAGTCTTGGCACCTGCAAAATAACTCGCACTAACCGTCACGAACAACCCTAACGCAGATTGTGCCGTTCTTCCATCTCCGATCTGAAACCTGGATGGAAGCGTGGTCGCGGCTCTCTCGGCTCAATACACGCCTCTGCAACGTTCGATCTGTATGTCGTGAAAAGGCAAATACCGAGGTGTCGGCAGGATTTTTATGGGATTTGAGAAACCTCTAGCCCTACTCAGGCTTCCAGAGTAAATAAGCATCTGGCAGCACCACACCTCCACCTCGATGGCACCTCCATTCCACAATAAGCTGCGGTGCCTAGGACTGGAGGAGCAGGCACCACAGCGGGCACCACAGCGGGCACCACAGCGGGCACTGGACTATCTATCCACCATGCCCGAAGAACGCTGAGCGGCTCCTGTCGAGGGGCCGGTCCCCTCGCGGACCCAGGCCGATGCCCTGGCACCACTGAGCAGACCCGGTATAGTTAAATTCAACGTCGAGTGTCGTTTTGGCCCCCACCTCAGGATTCTTGCCACAATATTCCAAAACAGCACGCATGTATGGCCGTAATCTCTTTGATTCCTAGACAAGCTCTATACGCAATTTCATCGCCGTCATAGAAAGGCCTATAAATATGCGGCCGCAGACGTTCAGTTGCATCATATGGACAAAGGCGGGAAACCACGGAAGACCGTAGATTGAAAAGAACAACCGCCTCTTCACGTCAGACTTCAACTCGCAATAGGCAGGCAAGGTGGTAGTTAGGTGGTGGTTAACAGCGAATCCTTTGCTGTTGTATGTTTTGTTGAATGTTTTGCTTTCCGTTTCTTCATCTCGTCCTGTTCAACTGGTCACCGCGTCTTCACTCAATCGCTCTTGGCTTCGACCACCTATCACAACTCCCAATGGCACAAAGGGAGCTCATTCCCCCAAGTTGGGCCTCAACTTATGTGCCAGCCTGTTGGCAGCTTACATCTTCATTATCGACCTTAATATTGCTACCGCCATCAGCTGGTGCTAAGAGCAAGTGCCTGTTGTCACATGCCTGCCATTGCTCTGTGTACTCGACATGATTTGCAATACCGGCGGGAGAGAGGTGGAAGTTCAACACTACTTCTCCCCAGCCATATCATCTCGCTGCTAAGTTCTCGAACAATAACTCATAAAACACAAATTCCTCATGGGTATCCTCGTATGCCCGGCTTCGTCGTGCTGCTTCCGATCCTTGCCGTAGTTTTCGACTGATTAACACAACCTCCCGGCTTTCTTATCGTCACGAGGAAATTTGACATTTCGACGAGACCGGTGAAGGTGCAACAGCATGGAGTTGTGGGCATAAGTAGCCAGCTTGTTACACGCTGGCTACCTTTCTTTTCTGGTCCACCGAGGAAATTTCCATACCGGTAACAGCATATGAGACCCGTCTCGAGATGTTGACTAAATTTGCCAAATTGGGAGAAAAAACTTGGCCTCATTTTTTGATCGGCTAGCGACCGGGCGTTTCTCGCCAACTTGAGGTCGGTAAGGTATTGCTGTCGTGGAGAGCTTAGTGGCGTCACATTATTGGCCACTGTCAATTTGTTACTGTTAGAGGTGAAGTCGGAGACTGTCAACGCGGTTGACCCAGTGCTCCAAAGTCAAGAGTCGAAACCAGAAGCCAAAGTTGAAGTACTGTATAAGTCGTCTCTGCCCGAGCTCTTTGTTGTATCCAGCTGGCGAAAATTAATGGTCGGAAAGATGTCATGAGTTGGACTCTTTTATTTGCTTCGACACTCGCTAGCAGCATAACGCTCGTTTTACCGCGGATCGAGGTGAGGGTGAAAAGTCGAACGTTCAAGGGAAAGGCTGCTGATGCTTATGATCCCAACAGCAACAGTAGTGCTGCCGTGTCGTTTTTGGGTGTAGCATCGGGCGTCCCATCGCCAGGGTGCTTTGCTGCTATCAATGCTAGCCGTCAATGCTGGTGGCCGGCATCGATTATTGGCATTGAGTACAAGTCTTTGCCATGATATGTTTATGAAGGCCTCGAGATACGTCGACGCGAATGGAAAAATCAAGCAGCACTTCATACATCATGTTCTCAGAATGATTCTTGTGGTCCATGACTTTGCTAACCAGTCTGTTCCGGTTTGTATCCAATCCAGACCTTTAGCCGGGAATCTTGGACGACGTTTAAATCTCACTTGTCAGCATATATAAGGCGGCTATCAAGCCACCAAGGAATAGTCAGTTCCAAAAACAAAAACTGCCAACATAATATGGGAGGTTTAGAACAGAGTACGAGAGTGCTTCTGCGGCTCCTAGAGTCTTCGGCTAGTGGCCGATTAGTTTTGCTTTTATCGATTTTGCTATTGGTGCTATCATCATCACGGCAGCGGTCAAGAAACCGGTTACTGCGCAACATGACTCAGAAGCTAAATTGGAGAGGCACATGTGTTACGAAACTCGTCCTTGCAACCATCACCTTCGATATGGATGCTAAGCTTCTCTGAGCATAACTCAGAGTCTGGCACTCTATAGTCTACTTGCTCCTTGGCGCGGTAACTGGTTTGGTATGCGCAACCTCTTTGAGTGCGCCATCAGACTATGCGAGGCTCAGCTGCTGTGCCAAACTAGCTCTGGGGTAGAGTAGAATTGCAGGTCCAAGTAAGCCGGCTAACCTGTTTCGTCTAATAGACAAGTGAGCATGGAACAGTTGATTGGTTAAGGATTTGAGAAAGTACAACACCTTGGCACTATACTATATCTACCTCGCCCAGTATGCGGCGGTTTTGAGCTTCCACGGTTTTGTAACGGAACACCGTCCTATTACGCGAGTATGGTCCATTTCCAGCAACGCCGCAACAGCTTGTGTCAACTAAATGGTAGGGACAAGCCAATGCGACTATACACTCGCCTAAAACAGAGCTGAAAATTACAAATTGTCCAACGAAGTAACCGTGTCACCTATAACCGTCCTTATCCCCGCTATGACCTTGGCTCAAGCTCAAACCTAACCGGTTAATCTTGAATATTGGAAAACTGACCGGTTACCAAACCGCCGCACACTGACCTCGCCATTCCACTTCTATGATTTGTCAACCAAGAAGCAGTTCCGACCTCCTACTCCAATCATGGGGCCACCCGAGCCGGTGCCTTCCCCCCTCAAGGCTTTTTAGTCGCATCACTCTATATACAGCCATGACGCTCCTAGGGCATCAATGGGCAGTCAGGATGACCATGACTTGTTGAAATAGGCTATAAATACCTTCCAAGCCATTGACAACTCTTTGATCTTCAAATATAAATTCATCCAATGGACAGCAGACATGCTTGAAGCGGGAAGGTGATTGATTGTGAGCCGAGATCTTGATGCTCGGAATGCGGCTGGTTAACCAGCTTACCCGCTTGCCGTGGATGTTTCGTTGTGAAGGGGGTGATGGGGAAGTGTGAGAGCCTACTGCCACCACCAACCGGGCGTCGGCGAAAGCTAGTGCTGTCAACGACTCCCTCGTTCTCAGCAAGACGCCTGGTCAACTCTGAGTCTCTGAAGGCTGATCCTAATTCAGCCGATTAGCGAGAGCTTCCGTACTGCTTCAAAAACAACTCCAGCTCGTAAGTCTCTATAAAGACTCAACCCGCTTGCAGCATTCGGAAAACAGTCAAGCAATTTTTTTTACCTGGGTCACTTCTTCTATATGTGTTGGCCCGTAAGCTTTGACCATCTGTCATCCTGTTTCCACTTCCGCACCCGCCTCGCGCGTTGGCGGACAACAATAATCCGCGAAGCCCTTCTACGATATTCGCTTGGCACCAAGTCCTCGTTGGGCTGTTTATACAATGAGGGCTGGCACCAACCTCTGTTTGGATGTGCAAGCAGAAAATGAATGGAAGAAGTAGAACGTGTGTGGCCGCCAGAGAGGGCCGTAAGAGGGCATGAGATGAACGACGTTATCTCCTACTAGCTTGAAGGCTTCTCGTCATCTTTGAGCTTATCGCCACTGATGGAGGAACTGGTTCGTATTGGCCGCATAGCACTGTCATCATCGTTGTCCTACCGAGGGATGTCGCCAATCTTGTCACGGCTTAACTCAAGCACCGAATCGGAGCATATCTTAGAGCGTAGCTCAGTGTCTGCGCTACTATATCCAATTCCCCCCCTTTTGTCCACCTTGAGAGATCTCTGAATCAATGACCAATTAAGCAGTCCCAAGTCCCTACATGGCCGACCTCGAGCCCAACCAGTTCAACCTTCTCCCCGAACTTGTATGATATTCTTGCCGTAACGTGGGTCCGATTCCCTTATCGACATGGCGCCGCAGCAGGTTTGGCTAAGTCTTTGGGTTAAGGAGTATAAACGAGCCCCGACTTACCGGGTATCTTCTCTTCGTCTCCAGAGGACAAAATTCGCAAGCAGTCGACATATGATTGTGCGAGACGTTTGTCATAAACATTGTCGTTGTGTTCTAGTCTCTGGGCCAAACAGCACGGGCGGATTCGCTTTGCCATCGTTGGGAGGAGAATATTGGCGAAGCACAGCTAATGCTATTAGTAGAGGCTTAATGGTTGCCAGCACATGCTTAGGAAAGTGTTGATGCCGAGCCGTATGCTCGAGTCTCAATGGCAGCCGCTCTTTGGCAATAAACGATGAAGTTGGTAAACGAATTTCGCTAATGGACGACTCTATATATCCAGCCTTCCCTGGTCGCTCCTCGCCGTTGCACATCCATCAAACACTACTTGACAGAAGCACATACAATCGCATGTCTCCCATTAGTTCCTAATTTACTCATCGTTAACAAGGTCACCCTGTCTCAACCCCTCAACAACCAACTCATGACCTTCCATCCTACGATAAATATCCTTAACATCATCCGTCGTAGTCTCAAAGTGCGAGGTAGCATCATAGCTCTTCGAGATAAAGATGTTGTCATTAACGCCAGTCTCAAGTGGCTCGTAGAGTGGGATAGGTGGGCCCATGAACTTCTCCTCGATGCGGCCAAGACGCTCGAAGCCGGCGGCAAGCTCGAGGTGGTGGTTGGCGGAGGTCTCGGCCGTGGTGGAAACGATGGCGATGTAGTAGCCCTTTGGACAGACATTGTGGGCGGAGGAGACCATGGAGATGTAGATATCTGACATGCATTAGCTCAGGTCTGAGAGAAATGGACAAAAGAGGCTTACCGTTCTTCCTGCCAACCTGGGACTGTGGAATGATAATCTGGCACGAGTCGGCATCGTTCGTGTTGGCGATTGGGTGGTTAAGGATACAGATGGCCTTGAGAACGTGGCCAACGACCCGGGCCTTGCCTGGGAAGTAAGTTGGGTCACCGAGGATCTTCTTAGCCTTGGTGGTGAAGGTCATCTCCTCAGAAGTTCCCCTCTCTCTGGTGGCTTTGATGCCAACAGCCTTCTTGCCATCGTGGACGATCTCGTCAAGTTCGGTGCCTAGCATGTAAGTGCCCTGGTGGACAGCAGAGAGACGTGCGAATCCCTGGGGAAGCTCTCCCAAACCGTACAATGGGTAGATGTATGGAGATTTTCCGTAGCGAGCGACGGAGTTACCGTAAAGACGGATGCGCTCGATGGTCTCTGGTGCTCTGCCCTTCTCAGTGATGTAGTCGTCGGTGGTGTAAAGTGCCATGGCGTGACCAATGAAGTCGCGAGTGGAGGCCTCCAAGCCGAACTTATCAAAGACATCCTTCATGGTGCAGGTCTGAATGTTCAATCCCTTGTGGCCTGTGGAGTCGCCCTCGTTGAAGGTTCCGACCCACTCAATGAAGGACTTCATTCTCCTCTTCTCGAATATGCCCATAAGGGAAGATGTGAGAGCCTCTCTGGCATCAGATGGCACCTTTGCAACGGTAGCCTTGCTGCCAGCTCCTTGCTGCACGAAGGATCCAGCAATCTGCTTGAACTTGCAGGATGTGGTAACGTTGGTGGAGAAGAGAATGTTGCTCAGCTCTCCGCTGGACATGAGGAGCTTGGAGACCAAGTCAATGTTCCAGTCGTTGGCGCGACCGTACTTCTTCCACGGCTCCTCTCCTTCTGGATAGTTTCCGAACTTCTTGAAGAGCTGCGATGTGTCAGATATGGGCTTTCTTCATAATCGCTGAACGTACAGTCTCGATGTTGACGGAAGCTGCTTCTCTGGGACTTTATTAGCGGATGGCTCCAGATAAAGGAGGTGCAGAACTCACCCTCCATAGTAATCATTGCGGTCCATCTGCAGGACCGACTTTCCCTTCACACTGAAAACTCTAGATAGGGGATCAGCGCAAGCTCCTCATCCATTTTGTTTGCCTTGCTCACCCAGCCAGAATACATTCGGTCAAACCTGCCAGCTATGTTAGCTATCTGACGTGCGCATACCCCTCCGAAGCTCAACAAAGAATGCGGGGTTACCACATACCAGTGCCGAGGACAACGACATCGTACTCCTCCAGGATTTGGTCGCTCATGATTGCGGTTGTGGTGTGTAAAGTGGCAAAGGAGGGCGGGTGTAAAAGTCGTGGATAAGGAGTATGGATAGCTTGAAGCTTAAGTTGGAGGTGCGCTGGCATTAGGCTGTCCGTCATTAATGGTGGAGGTTAGTAGCTGCCACTTGGCCCGTTTCGCGCGCTTCGACCCCACCAAGGTCACCGCCAGCCAGACCGTGCCAATACCGGCATAACTGCCAAGATGACTACTATATATACCACGACACTTCGACTAATGGAGAATAACACATCGCTTGTTGAGAATAATCTCGGCAACACTGACATTGCTTGAATAATTTCAAGCCCCACGAGCAGAAACCAAACCCAAATCTGAACATTTCGACCAGCCAGCTTTCGGGCGTAATCTTGGTGAAATGGGTCGGTCTCAGTGCAATTTCAACACCCTTTTCATCCTAGAACTCGACACATCTGGTCGTCTTGACCATTTCAGACTTGAGCGAATTCAATCTCGTCAGAGTACATCAATTCGAGACTTTCGACTACCAACCTGTTAAATCTTTCCATTCATTTTGGTGACAGGAAGATCGACAATCGATGTTTCTCTGTCGCAGATCTGTCATATAGCTCATGTAGAATGTGATAATGTTACATGGTGGTTTCTACATCCAGCTTTATCTTACAGCTGTTAATCATTGCACGCTATCCATACATCCATACACCGTTACACCGGTGGCCCGAAGCGATGCTCTCGCCGCGGACATGTTTATCCCTTCATCTCCGAATCTTCTATGTCAACCAACAGTATTCTATTCTATGCCTTAGGTTGGCTTGGAGTGGCCTGCTCTGGTATGGTTGCGGCGTCAACGGCCTCTGGTGCCTCCTCGTACTCCTCGAAAACCTCCTCGCTTGGCATATACGCTGGTCCCTCGCCGGTAATATCAACCTCTGGGTCGCTCTCCGCAAGCTTTCTTGCGTCCTCCCAAGAGTAGTACCTTTCGGTGAGGACCTGCTTAATAGAGCGCTGTGTACGGCGGACCTGAATTTATAATGTCAGCATTTAGCTCTTATAGCCAGTATTCCCACCCATCACGGCCTACATACCGCTGTGTCTCTCTCCTTCGCCTCGTGCTCTCCGTAGCCAGCGCCCAAGCGCTCGCGCTCAAAATCTTCCGTGGCAATCCTGTTGCGCTCCTTGCAGCACATCCACCACAGCGCATGTAAATCCTCCCAGCTCTTGTTCCTCAACTCCTGTGCCGTCCATGGGCGACCGTGTGCGTTGTTCTCTTCTGGTGTGTTCATTGGCTTGTCCTTGGAATGGAAGAAGTCGTAAAGTCCGTGGTTCTCATCCACGATGACTTGGCTGCGCTTTGACGCATCGAGAACTGGCGTTGGCAATGGGTCGTTGGAAATGGACAGAGGCTGACGTGGGCCGGTTCTGCGGACTGAAGAAACACCTCTCTCGCGGTTCATGTCTCTTGGGTACGCGGATGGCGACGATGTGGAGAAAAGGGCGGTTGAGGATTTAAGGAGGGATGGCGCGAGGAAGGATAATTGAATGTGGTTTGCGCGCGCCTGCTTGAGGAGCTGCGCAGCTGGGCGCACTACTAATGAAGGCGACATGGTGAAGGGCGAGGTCAATGGGTTGCGCTGCGATCACTCTCAGAAGTCGTCCAACTCTCCTCCACGCTCTGGCCTTGTGGTGCAGCCGGGTGTTGAAATTATTTAAGGTTTTCACGTGATCAGCTACCCCCTCACCAGGAGCTTGGCGTGGGTCGTGCATCAACCTCCACAAACCTCGTTTCCTCTGAGAACATCACAATGGAAACTTCACTATTCAATAAATTATTTAACAGTATCACCTTGTTGCGTTTGTGACACAATACCAGGTCTCTTTGGGGATTCTTGATTGACCCATCTCTTGAGCACAAGATCTCCTTCAACTCTTTGTTACTGGCCAATCGAGGTTGAGGACTCGATAAACTCAGCATGCGAGGAAGTGCAATCGCGAGTTTTCAAATTCGACGGCACTCAGCCAGCATAATGTTATGGCTGATGGTTCTCGTGCTCTGGTGGACGCGAGTCGTGGTTGGTGATCATGCTTCGGTTCCCCACTTCACCAAACTATATTCCTCATGCTTCTGGCGCTCCTCGGCTTCTTACAACTCCTGGTTTCGACAGTTGACTTGATCGAGTTCTTAATAACGATACTTTATGGACTTCCCATCCCCGACCATGGTTGACGACTTCCCTGGCCCCAAATGGGAAAAGGTCGACCCCCCGTACCTAGCTGGTGAAAGAGCTTATAGTTGCATTGCTTTGACAACGTGGTTGGTATTCGCAGCCATGCGCCTGCCAAGCCAGTATGTGCTATTTCTTTTCAAGCCTGCAAAAAAAAAATCCCTATTATTATCATCTCTTTGTTGTGGTTTTGCTGCTATGCACAAGTGATTGCCGCTTCCGGTAACCATACCACGGGCATCTCTTTGTCAAAGAAAACGAGCACGGAAAGCTTTCCACGCCCAATTGCCTATATCTTAGCAATTGTTCCTCTCCAACCTCAACTTCAAATCAAGACAGCTAAGCCGCTTCTGCACAAACTCGGGATTGCATCTAAAAGTCTGGTCATTCTCAGATCGTCCAAACTCATCGCAAGCTCGGCCGAAGTAGTCGAGCCACGTAAAACAACCTCCTCAGCACCTAACATCTAATCCCCTATCCAGCAAAATGGCTACCATGACCCAGGAAGCCCAGACTGAAACTTACACAGTCGACACGGGCAACAACAACAACAACAATAACCAAATGCCACCTCTGCCCAGACCACCCTGACAACCCGCCGAAATCGAGCACTCGGAGCGCCACATCCACCTCGTCCTCCTCCGACCGGGCATCACTGGTCTCAACACAGCCCACCGCCGGAAGACTCTCAGGGAGTACGAGCAAATCCAGCTTGATCGAATCTACAAAGTTGATTTCCGGAGCATGAATGGATCACTGCTCCAGCTAACTTCGCAAGTGTGTGGGTTGGCGATTAATCCGGGGGAGGAGACGAGGCCGGAACATCTGGAACGTGCGCTGATTGCGCGGCTGGAGAGGGATCCGCCGCCGATATACGGGAGGATTAGGGTGATGAGCGAGGTTACGCTGCAGATGCTTGGGCAGGGGATCAGGCAGGAACTTAAGAGGACGAGGGATGAGAAGTGGGCAGATAGGGGTTATACTTTTTGTGCGTCGGCTGAAGATCCTGGGTGTGTGTTGGCGGGACAGAAGAAGGGATTTTCGGTGAATGTTAGTGAGGAGATTAGAAAGGGAGGAGGGAAGAAGGGGATTAAAACGGTGAAGTGTGTTGGCAAGGGTGAGAGGGGGGATTGGAAGACGCTTTATATGTTTGAGCAGCTCGGTGGGAAGGCTGTGAAGCCGTTTTAGAAGTGGCAGTAGCCCGTGGGTGAGTTGTCGGTCTCGTTTGGAGACACTACGCGCATTTTGGAGCTCTGACGCCATTTACTTTCATTTTGGCGTAAGAACACGTGTAACACTACGTTCCGAAGCATTTGGCAGCCTTTAAGCACCTTATCGCGTTCTTCCGGCCTTCTCTTTCTCATGGCTCCCTCTTTGTCTGGCCTTATGTCAGTGTCTTGGACCACGATTAGAGCCAGCAAAGAGGCCAGTATTAGAATCCTTGAGAGGTAAGCAGGGCGTTTCCCCCATCCTCTCCTCAAAATACAAGTACAGTGCGCACCATTCTCTTTGGTCGTGTTCAGTTGTGCGAGTAGTCCTCTATTTCTTTTGTATGCACAATTTAGCAATTTCTAAGGCATTCTCGAACACAACAGCTGCCGTTGTGCAGTTGCTGCGGTATTGCTATTATCATTACAGCCGCTCACCAAAATGCGACAGACCGCATTCTCCAAAGCGTGCGATGCACCTTGTTGTCACTCATACTTGAATACAGCTCTGGAGAGCTGTGCTGCTCTGCCTCGAGACGGGAGACAGGATTCTTCAAGTTAACACAGTAAGAGGCTAGAAGAACAAGGTATTGTTCATCCTTATGCAAAATGTTCTTAGTGAGGTTGAATGAGAGAGAAAGGTTTGAATAGAGTGGCAGGCTCATATTTGGGACGAGATAAACCAGCTCTCGGTGCCACACTGCTCATCAGGGAGAATGTTGAAATTTGCCACGGTGTCTCGCAACTGAGGATCTACCAAGGAGAATGAATGCTCGACTACAATCTTCCATTTTCCTACGGAGACAAATGACAATTCTGAGAATCGAGGGCTTTTTGAGAGATCTGAAGCACGAGTATCAGTCCCGTTGCGTCGTCATGATGCTCCTTTTGTATTTAATCTACCGGCCATCTTTGTGGATGAGCTGATTTATGATGAACGAGTTACATCGGTTCTAAACATTGTCTGCTGTAAGTAGGAGCAGATATTCCACGAACGATATCACTGTCTCATGGTGTTGATCTTTCCAGATCTCCGCCAGCAGATCCGCGCCCTCGTATTTGACATGACTCGTACTCGTAAAGAACGCCAGTCTTTTCAAAGTTTGCACTACAGCAGAGAGTGAAGCAAGATGATTATCAATCAGCCTGTTGTCTGAAGAGGTTTAACAACTATACCCATTACAGCTCTGCTCGTCTAATTAAGCCTCGCTTGGCACGTCAGGAGCGTCGTCGTCTCTGTCTCGACGTTTTGACACATTTGGCGTTTGCACAACTCTCGGGAAAGTGGAAAATCCTATTTCAATCCCACAGTCCCACAGTCCCACCGACTCCACTACATCGGCAATCAACAAAGTCTCGGCCGATCCACAGATAGGATTCTCCAACCTTAATTATGCAAGAACGAAAGTGAGGAGCGAGGGATCTGCACGTGTAAATGGGCTTTTGAGAAAAGATAAGATGAGATTTCGAGATCTCTGACAGAATCTTGACAGAAGACAACCGAATATCCTTTTGATAGAGTGGGAGGACCCAGTCCTGTACAGAAAAAGTTGTTGCTGATGGGCCCCTGTTTCTAGACTTTTTGGTTATGCCGGGGTATCTTTGTATGAAACTGCGAGTTCTGGAAGCGAAGTCTGAACTTGGTTTTGGTGTTTTCGAATCGCTTAATGAAGCTGGTCGGTGGAATTGAAGACGGCCGACGGTGCTTCATACCGCGATGTCTGCGGAGGCGGGCAATTGCGGAGTATTCGATGGCGACGCGCTTGGAGTTGAGGGTGATTGAGAGCCAAGCCGAAGGTTGCGCGTCAATGGCGAGATCAGAGACGATAAATGAGCGGATACGACATCGAGCAAATGATGCCAGGGCCGAGCTTTTGATATTTAAGCAACTCTTGGCCGACAACTGTTTCCACAGGCTGCCAAGACCAATCTTCAGCAAGACACCGCCAAGTCAAAATTGGCGATGATGAAGGATCCAGAAAGATCCAAATTGGGATGAGTTATATGAACGTTACGCACGCAGAAGCGCAATAACCAAGACTCTCCGCCTTTTGCCGGTGCTTCGGTGCCGCTGAGAAAGGAAGAATCTCGATAGAATAGTCTGGGAATCCAGGTCACGGGGTTTCCTACAGCATTTTGCCTGGCATAAGGGCGTTTAAAGTGATGGTTGTGACCCAGCTCGTGCCGAGTATCCGTTGATGGCGTCCAGTTAGAGCTCCTAGTGGTGTGATACGGGGGGTGATTTTGGTCCCAACCCGCCGACCAATCCGCGTTGAAAAATACTCGCCTAATTTCTCATAATTAGCCTAAAGCAGCCATAATTCAGCTGAACTAAAGTTGAAAATATGCCGTAAGCTCGGCAACTTAAATAATCATTATTGCAGTGTACACATCAGGCGCTGTTTTCCTACTTCGCCCTTATTTAAGCGTTAGGAGTTGCCGACATGAGTAAAATACGCTGCACTAGCACAAAAATACTATGGTTGGCGGATTTGCCGATCGGATTGGGGGATTTGTTCACTCGTGGATCCACAAAGTTTGTCCCATGTTGGCAGAAGAATTACTTCTTGGCTTGCGTGTTTGACCCCGTTACTGAGATTACTTTTGGCCTAAGACCCCTGCCACAAGGACAAACTTTCTGGTTTCACAAGTAGTGACATCCGCCGCGGATGGCGGATTTCAAAACACCCAATCCACCCGCACCGTCTGTCAAAAATCCGCCCAAATCCGTATATAATCCGCCAATCCATCTGGATCTCTACGTCCAGTGCGCTTGTCTCTTTGTGTCAAGTCCATCTCATCACCTGCATAATTTGACAGCTGACCAGTGATCGTCGAGATGGTTCCGCGACCACCAACTGCCGGAGAAGCCGGAGGCCTTTCATAACATACACAACTGTGCATAACAATGGAAATTTCTCAATTGTCCCCCCCTTACGGGAGCCTCTCTCCCGAACCCGCCATGACATTAGCCAGGGACCCTAAACAGCCGCAAAGCTTCGTCCTCTAAGGTGTAGTAACCACCTCAAATTGCCCAATCATGAGCCGCCACTACGGCCAATGTCATTGTCTCGCACCTTCGCAACCACCGTCGCCTCCCCAATCATAGACTCGGTCGGTTTTGTGCAGCAATAATGCCAAGTTATGCCGTAAATCGTCGTATGCGGGGGCGCCAGAACCACTCTCCTCGGACATTATTGAGGCCTAAAAGCTGAGTATAAGGTGGTGTTGTGCTCCGGATTCGTATCAAGCTGCATTTTTCATTCATTTAGCACTTATTTTTCTTTGTTGTGTTCTTCATATCTCTACATATCTCTACATATCTCGCACAATTTTACCTAGATACCGAACAGAGCTTCACAGTCGATTTCCTCATACACCAAACATATCGAACTTCGTCCTCTTCTATTCTTCCTCTTCCTTCTTCGCCTAGACATCTACAACCGTCTGCCATCTGACATTCGTTTACCAACCTAATACACGAAGAATAACCCACGTCGTTCTAAACCATATCACAACTATATCAATTCATACCTCACCTACGAGCAGTCGAAACTCTTGCACGATGAGCGCCGAAAAGGCGAACATAGTAGACGTGGAGGCCCAGCACAACAGGGCCCCATCTGATTCTACAACCCTGCCAGGCGATGAGACGGCAGCACCAAACGCAGCAAAGCTCGAGCATGAGAGGCCCATGTCGATGGGATCGAGCTCATTCTCCGACATAAGCCATGCTGAAGTGGAGGCCATGGACACTGGACATCAACATGATCTTGAGATTTCGAGGGTATGTTACGCTTATACTAGTAAATTAGTTGAGCATAAAACCTCGCTAACATCATCATAGACACACGGTTCTCTAAGATCAAGGCCAACTGATTTGGATGACGAGAAGTTGATGAGGACAAACACAGGCGGCAGCAGGGTATCACGGGCACTTTCCAAGATGTCAACCGCCAAGGAGCGCCTCCCACCAATAACCATTCCACAACAGAACCTCGACGACAAAGTCGTCGGCTGGGAGGGACAAGATGACCCAGACATGCCACTCAACTTTACACAATCGAAGAAGTTTTCCCTCCTCATCCTCATCTCCATCATTACCTTCATCTCTCCACTCGCCTCCTCGATGTTTGCGCCTGGTGTCGGTTTCATGAGCATTGACTTTGGCAACGATTCAGAAATCTTGGCCGCCTTCGCCGTCTCAGTCTTCGTTCTGGGATACGCTGTTGGACCTATGCTTCTTTCGCCACTCTCTGAGATATATGGTCGTCGCATTGTGCTCACAGGAGCCAACTGCTTCTTCGTCATCTGGCAGATTGGTTGTGCATTGGCACCGAACATCGGCTCGCTCATTGTCTTCCGCTTCTTGTCTGGAATTGGTGGTTCCGGATGTATCACCATCGGTGGAGGTGTCATTGCCGATCTCTTCCAGCCAGACCAGCGTGGATTCGCATCCGCCATCTTCTCCCTTGGTCCACTCTTCGGTCCAGTCGTCGGGCCAATTTGCGGAGGTTTCATCTCGCAGCGTGCTGGATGGCGTTGGGTCTTCTGGGTGCTACTTATCGCAGGCGGTGTCGTCACCGCTGGCATTGAGTTTCTCAATAAGGAGACCAACCACCGCGTCCTGATGCGCCACAAGACCGAGCGTCTTCGTAAGGAGATGAATGAGCCTGAGCTGAGATCTTGCTACGAAGAAACCCACATCCCACTCCCGCCAGGAACGGTCCTCTGGATCGGTATCGTCCGCCCAATTAAGATGTTGATTTTCTCCGCGATTACCGCACTCATGTCCACCTACATGGCTCTCGTCTACGGTCTCCTCTACCTCCTTTTTACCACCATCAGTGTTGTCTTTCAGCGCACCTACGGCTGGTCTCCAGAGATCACTGGTCTCGCCTACCTCGGTGTCGGAGTCGGATTTTTCACCGGCGTCGCCGCGGTCGCTAAGATCTCCGACAAGACGGTCGTCAAGATGACGCTCGCCAACGGTGGTGTCTTCGAGCCAGAAATGCGCCTCCCAGCCTGTATCGTCTTCGCCTGCTTCATCCCAATCTCCTTCTTCTGGTATGGATGGACCGTCTACTACAAGACCCACTGGATAGTTCCAATCATCGGTCTTGTGCCTTTCGGCTTCGGTATGATGGGTGTCTTTATCCCAATTCAGACCTACATGATCGACGCCTTCCCAGAGTACGCCGCGTCCGCCATCGCCGCCCTCACAGTTACCAGATCTGTTCTTGCTGGCGTCTTGCCATTGGCTGGACCACAGATGTACAGATCCCTTGGATATGGATGGGGTAACTCCCTCCTTGGCTTCGTGGCTCTTGGCATGATCCCAATTCCAGGTTTGATCTACAAGTACGGGAAGACCATTCGTACTAAGTACCCAGTCAAGTTTTGAATAGCCTATGCCATTCCAATACTGGTTACCTTGGTTTGAGGGGAGAGATTGTGCCACAAGGTGGCTGTAGCAGAAATAGTTAATTCCTTATTAATCATGGGGATGGGTTGCGTTACTTTCTTGCATGAGCACGAGCGTACGCACGAGCGTACGCACGCGCGATTTGGGATGGGTTTTTTGTTTTGATACCTATATTTGAGATACTCCTCTACGGTTTTCTTTTACTTGAGCATAGATAGCGGCATTAATGACTGCATTTGAGCGGCGTATGGGCTGCTTTATGAGGCCGCTGATGCATAAATAGATTGGATGTGGATGCATAGGGTGGCATCGAGTTAAATACCTGCTCATTGAGCATAGCAAGTAAACGCATTTTTATATTTACAAACTTCATTTACTGCCATCGTTCTTCGGTTCGTATGCGCCTCTTGATTCGTTTGATCTTACGTGCTCGGCGAAATCTGAGCCCTAGATTGCTTCTCACCCTGCCATACATCCTTCCCACCATCCAAACTAGGTGGTCAACAACTGCTGCCAATCGTCAAGTCAAACAAACGAACCTAGTATATCCTCAATGCTTGAAAACCAAGGATAACCACGGCATCGCCGGCCCAAGGGCCTCGCGGTAAAAGACAACATGTTCACAGCGTGTCCAACAGCCAGTTCTGACAGTCTCGATATTAACTGACTGCCAGAGATCGTACAGTCAGTTTTGAAGACTCGATCTTCTTAGTCAGTGTTGAGTCTCAAAAATGACTGTCTCAGACGGTTGGACTGTGTCGGCCTGTCTCAGGTTCGGCGATGTCAAAGCTGCCGGAAAATTTGCCACGTCAAGGCACAACAAGGTTGTGCGTTGATAGTGATCGTAGATGACTTTAACCCTGTTTAAGGTTCTCGTCAAGTCTTTTTGTGCTGCATTTTCTTTGACAGAACAAAGATGTTGTCCTCAAGTATAGCTTACCGTAGTGAAACGCTCCAAGTCTGAAAGCTAAAAGTTGACTTAAACTTTGAAAGAACTCCGTAGACAATGGATTATTTCATCAACTGTATAAGGTCTAATGGCCTGCTGGAGACCGCATTGTCGCCTACGCCTACAGGCAGTGCTCAATCGACTCAGACAACTGTTGCCTTGAACGACGGCAATTGTGCCTCGACCCCTAAATCCGAAAACGACGGCGGAATCGAAACAGTAGAAAGCAGCAACGGAAATTGAGTGTAAAACCACTCTTGACCCTTATGTTGGCGAGGAGCAGATTCTCTACATGGGCTCCTACCTTATGAGGTCTGGCCGACATGGCTTTCGAATCAGCAACAAAACGTCAGCAGGAGCTCGCAAAGTCTCTCCTGTCTGGGTGCACGATGCCAACCTCGAATTTGGACCACACAACAAGCCAGCACTCTAGTTTTGGCTGTGCACGGCATGTCACCTGGCTAAACAGTACTCGGGCGGGCTTTTCCAGGTCAATGGCTATAACGCCACCTACATTCACCATCTCGTTCGGCAAAAGATTGGCTCTGACGGTAACAAAGTCTGAGCTCTCACTCAGACGCAACCCAACACAATCGCACGAATGTTGCTATCGGCCGGAAATCGGGACTTCAACACGGGGCAACAGAAGCTATCCGGATCAGCATACATGGACTGGAATCAAAACAAATCTCTCATTTCGTCAGGCTACAAGTGACGATATCATAAGCCTCTTTCAGATGCACTGTCATGGCACCGAGCCACTATTCTATAAGTCTCCTACAGGCCTATCCAGCGTGATAACAAGAGGCTACCGTGAGCGCGTTCAAGAAGTCAAATATGTACTCAACAGTGCTACAACCGGTATACACATTAGCTGCGACTTATGGACATCAACCAATCTTCTTTCGCTTCTCGGGGTTGTCTCCCACTTCTCAGACAGCCACCATATCAAACGCACCATACTGCTGGGTGTACCACGTGTTTGAGGAGGACACGATGGTCCCATTATCGCTGCAAACCTACTTGAAGTTGTTTCTGGTTGTGTCACTGTGTGTTGCTCGGGGTGCAGGAGGTGCACGCTCGGGTTGGTTGTGAACCACCATCGCGAGAACGAAGCTGGAGAAACATTGGTTCACATCGAGTCGACGGCATTTGATTGAACTCGGAATTATCGCCAGTAAGAATCCTCAGAGTCGAGCGCTGTATGCAATAGTCTAAGATCGCAACAGGTAAACACAAGCGACACAATTGAACATCAACCATGGCCGACGCACTCGCCGTCATCGGCCCCCTCGCCTCCATCGTCCAACCCGTCGAAGCAACCTTCCTCGCCATATCTCGCATCCAAGAATACACCTCCTCCGCAACCACAATCCCGAAAGCTCTCGTACAGACTCTCGTCCTCCTCCCGGCTTTGGGCAAATGGGTGCAGCAGCTCAAGTACCAACCACTTGCTAACGGAGCCGAGGTCAGAAATCTGCTGACTGCGTTCAATGATCACCTGAACACTTTCGAGGGAGAGGTTAGGCAACTTCTACGGTTGGCTGAGGATGCACAGGTAACGAGATTAAGGAAAGCCATTAGGAGTATGAGGGCTGCGGAGATGGCGCTGGAGCAGTATAAGATAACTTTGATCCTTGTTCTGCAGTGCCAGGCCATCGGGGACGCTACGCTCAAGGGTTTGTCTGGTCATCAAAGGAGGCAAATTTTTGGCATCTGGGACTACGACCCCTACTTGCAGACATTGGTTGAAGAAGTGGATGGTGGTTGGGCTCCAAGAATATACGATAATGTTTGCAATAGTATCATGGGACTGTTGTTCCTTCGCAATTTCGAAGAGAAAGGCACAGCTATGGTGATTGTTCGGTTCGAGAAATGTAGTGCGATAAGCATGTAGCTAACCTGGCGATTGTGCAAAGGGATTTCGGTCGCAGGCTGCACGAGTCGTTGTTCAGCTGGGCTTTTCCGATATCAAAGATTTGCGGATGCCGATTGCTAGGTTGCCAGAGGGGCTCGAAGTTCCAGAACCTCGGCAATTAAATTTTATATCATATTGGGAGACCTTGACGGCGGGGCCACAGGAATGGGAGGAGCATGATTACTGCTTATCCAGGCACGAAGGCGAAAATCGGCGGCAGCTGATATCCATGATCGGAATGAGCTGAGGCGAATTGCAAATATGGGTGTCGAAGTAGAGTTCTCGAATGAGGACATCCTTCACGTGTGGTCAAAGTTACCGCCTCAGGGGTTCCTTAACCAATACTTTGCGAGGTTGCTGTTCCACTTGCCGAGATCAAAAACTGGTTGTATCATGTTGGTCGACAATCAGGAGAATAAGAAATGCCAGGGTCTTAGTCGGGTCCCAGTGTGGTGGCCGTCACTGGTGAATCCTGATCCTCCAGGCAGCATGGCTTTCCGTACGGTTGCGATCGAAGAGCTCTGATCGTTCGACGCCTGAGTTTCTTGAGATTTCAGGTAGATAATCGGTTATCGTGTACGCGAATATCATCAACGACCGCCAGCCATGTCGGATGAAATTGACTTTTGACAGCAATAACCAGTTAGCACATACCAAAAATATTGACCACGAATGATCATGTTACTTGGCGAGGCTAAGAGTAGTGTGAGGTGCGGCTCTTAAGCAGGTATGTATTGGTCGCGAATCATTAGCCTCGAGGTCTAGGTCATGGATATTGCCTTCAGTCTGCATAAAGCTGCCTCCAGACGCTAATCAGCTAGCCAGCCCCTTCTGGTGTAGTCCCTATCCATAAGATGCACAATGGCTTAAGAATCGATATGCTTATTGGAGTCTCAGATGGATAGTCGGTTAGCATTCATGGGATTTCCGTACACTTCTTTCCTCGCTTCACTCCTTAGTGTCCTCTCCCTAGCTCATTCTCCTATCCCCAAGTCTTCCTACCTCGGAAACGGAGAAACACTCCCATCCCTCCATCGTTTAACAGGACTCACAGCCGGACTCGTAACAATCTTCGGCCTACTCCGAAACACATCCTCATAATCCACCTTCCCAGTCGCACCCTGCTCAATCAACCGCAACGTATCCTCCTCCTCAAACCTCGGTGGTGGCAGGAAACTCTCCCTCTTTTTCTTCTTCTCTATCTTCACACTCCTTGATCTTTCAAGCTGCGCATTCTTGGTGATTTGGTCGAAGTTGAGACTGGACATTGCCGCGCGGGTGCGTTCTGCTATTGTGTCTTGTGCCTTCACTTTCGACGTGGCGGGGTGTGATTCGATGTCTGTCTTGGTGAAATCGAGTAGTGAAGAGGATGAGCCGCCGAAGCCTGACATGGATTGGTCGGAATATGCTCTAGCTGGCAGCTCAAGTCTGATCCTTGGATTTTCACTGGGTGTGCTCATATCCATAGTCATCGTCTCATCATCATCGAACGCTTCGAGATGTGCTGTAGAAAATCGGTTCTTCTTCTCCCTCTTCTCTCGTCCATTGATGGTGCTGCTGTCGGTGTTTGCCCTGCGAATGCTGGCCGACATGTTCATCTTGGCTCTCTCACCGAGGCTCATCTCCCTCCTAGGTGTAGTGACTGGCATCAACTCCGGGAGATCGTCAAAGGCGTCGAAACTGATGTTCTGTGAGAGAGCAGGATGATTCTGGCGAGTCGATGCAGACATGGAGAGCTGGGTGCGCTCAGCGAGAGTAAGTGGGTGCTGCTTCACTGGTGATGGCGATGCCATATCCATAGAGTTCAGAATCGCTTGCGCAGCATCTGGTGACTCGGACGCAAGAGTCATCTGCTGTATTTTTGTGTTGACTGAAGAGCCGAGTTCAGCTTGAGTAGGTGGTGAGAAATTGGAGTTTATGGAGGAACTGAAGTGGGATGTGGATTGCGGTGCGGGTGGTGGCAGCATAGAAGAGTGGTCTTCTTCCATGGACAATGGCGAGCGTGACTGCTTGAAATGTGGTTGTGATAATGGCGCCAATGAGTCCCTCACCACGGATTGCGCTGCTAATGACGGTTTTAAACGACCTGGAGTGTCAACCTCCGCTGTGGTCTCGAGCTCAGCGCTTGGCTGAGCCTCGCCTGCAGAGATCATATCATAGTCCTCATCCTCGTCCATGCACTCAGGCTCGTAATGTTCTGCTTCGCCCGTCTTGACGTCGTCCATCTCAACGGCTTGCGCATCCTGTGGCACTTGCGTGGCAGGTGATGGAGGACGTGTGCTTTCATCTAGGTTGACTGATTCCCTTTCGTCTTCAGACTCTGGTTGCTGCTCAGGTTGCTGGTCTTGCGCGACGTGCTTGGAAAATGGCTTCGGGCTTGGAGATCGCGAGGCTGGGTTCTCGTAGGGTGATGCTCTGTGCTTCTTAGGACTAGGCACATGCCTGGGCTTTCGAACATTGGCCAATTCTCGTTGCAGATCTTGCAGAATACGTGCGTTCTCCAAGCGCGGCTCCCAAAATTTCTCCTCCCCTGCAGCAGGCTTCTTAAGCTGTAGTGCTGCATGGTCGTCAAACTTGAGCACGATGTCTGCCGGTGCCTTCTTGGCTTTCGGCTTCTCAGTCTCCGCTCCATTCCTGCGTGCTGCTATCTGCTCACCAAAGCTCTGCCACTTCTCAAGCCTCGAGTTCTGCTCCTCGACTCTGGCGTCCAGCTGCTCCAGCAACCCTTTCCCTCTCCTATCCTCAATCTCATCAACTCGACCAGCTTCAGCATGTTTCCACACATTGTCAAATGGCCTAGACAATAGCCCATCATCCACATAACTCCCATCATCGTGGATGACACTCTCCAACCACCCATTGCTTCCGTACCAGTTCTTCCTCGCCCTTTCCTGCAGCTCGTATGTCTCTGCCTTGGATATGTACTCTGTGCTCTCATCCTCCTCAATCGAAAGCTTCAACTCCTCACTCCTCCTCGTGAGCTGTGCATCCTTCAGCTTCAGCAACTCGAAGAAGTCGCTGTAACGCTTCCTCTTCTCATCCTTCTGCTCCAGCGTCCTCCTCAAACTGTACGTATGCGCCAACACCAGAGTCGACAGTCCTTCTGGCACACTGGTATACGAGAACTTCTCCAACGCCAGAGTTTGTGCCACAGCTCCTGTTCCGTTAGAGTCCGCAGCCGCCAGCCGCTTCAGCACAGCATTCGAGAACACGGCCAGTACTTCCTCCAGCCTCTCCCCTTTACACTCATCCAGCATGGTCTTGCGCAGCACCGCATCACGGCCTAGCACGCCATTCTTCTTTGCATGATCGAGACAAGTGTATAATCCCGTCCTCAGCTTAATCGACTGCAGCGGCTCCAGAGGAGGAAAGTTCGGTGCAAGTTTGTCCCGCGCATCTTGTGGATCCCAGATGCAGAAAAGTTGATAAAGCGCCCATTCGACGCATTGGATCCTTTTCTTGATGTTTTGCTGATTATCCTTGGTTGAAAATGTCTCAGCTGTGATGTCGGGCCAGTCTTTCCTCTGATCAAAGTTTAGCAGGCGTAGGTTGGTGAGAAACAGGTTGACGTGTGATGGACCATTGTGGTCTTTGGTTGGTGATGCTGGCTGAACTGGTCGTTTGAGGAATGAATCCGCGCCTGGGATACGGAGGGAGCGGGTGCGGGTATGTGATATACTCGCTGCTATTGCGGCCATTATACTGGCTTCATTGAGTAAGCAATTGGTGTTTGGCGGTGATACGTAGACAACTTTCAAGGTTGTCGCCAACAATCCAGGGTCAAAGGCGGTCAGCTCAATGCGAGTTAGTGTAAACAAACCCGGCAGGATAGCCTTGTGTCTGGAGATCGCGCGGTTCTAGTGGAATCGAATAGCGAATCAATGGCCTCGGATAAGTGTTTTTATCTACCCAAGGCTGCGTCACTTTTGACAGACAGCTTCTGACCAAAATTTGGCTGTTACCTGGTTGGACAGGCACATTTCCTTGTCTTGTGTAAACTTTTGCCGTATTTAATACACCGCACACTCCTATACTTGTACTCCGAGCTCCTGGCGCTCTAGTATCATCTCCGTCTATAAAGACACCTTGAGAACGACAAAAGCACAAATCTTATAACAGCTCTCAAACTTGACTTCAAAATGGCTGTGGCAACTCCAACTCCAACAAACGCTACCGCTACCGCTGTGAGCGCTGGTAAGTTACTGCCAACCAGTTAAGTCGAGAAATTGGGACTAAACTAATTCTTTTTACAGCCCAAGCCAACATCACAGTCCCAGACACCAACACATCCTGGAACGTCGAGCATGTCGCCGCTCAAATGGACGGCGGTGCACTACCATCCGGCACCGACTCTCCAGTCCCATTCTTCCACATGCTCTCCGAGCTCAAGAAAACCAAGCGCGAAGGCTGGCGCCGCTTCGGAATCTCCCAAGGCGAATCTATCGCAGACCACATGTACCGCATGTCCATGATCACCATGTTCGCACCACCATCCTTGTCCTCTCGTCTCAACGTCCCGCACTGCACAAAGATGGCTTTGGTCCATGATATGGCTGAGGCGCTTGTGGGTGACATTACGCCGGTGGATGGTGTGCCAAAGACCGAGAAGAATAGGAGGGAGGCTACGACTATGGATTATTTCGTCAATGGGTTGTTAGGGAAGGTCAATGGCGGGTTGACCGGAAAGGAGATTAAGGATATTTGGCAGGAGTATGAGGACAGTGTTACGCTAGAATCGCAGTTCGTGCATGATGTGGATAAGATTGAGCTTATCCTGCAGATGTTCGAGTACGAGAAGGCAAACAAGGGAGAGTTGGATTTGGGTGAGTTCTCGTGGGTTGCGACGAGGATCATCTTGCCAGAGGTGAGGGAATGGGCCGATGCGGTGATGACGGAGCGGGAGGAATTTTGGGCGAAGATGGGCGAGGAGCATACTACTTATGATCTTGAGGCAGGGAAGAAGCCAACTGAGAAGCAGCTGGCTGCGACGGATGAGTATTACAGCAAGAATGGGGCGGACGCCCAGTAGACCGGTGGTCTAGAACCTGCAGAATCTGTCTGCAATGTTATTCCAGCATAGGGTTGACGGCGTTGGGCGGGAATATAATTACATCAATACACAACATAGATGAACTCCAAGAAAGGGCGACATGGTGGACTTCTCGATGTGGTCAACAACTTTGAAAGTGCGACCCGTTTGGAGCTCGATATTAGATTTGTGGTAAGAAGCATTATCTAGACTCAAGAACTTGTTGTCTTGCCCGCAACTGCTTAGCAGAGAAGGTGAGCATAAGTAACCTTATTTTTGACTTTTGAAAGTGAAAGATGTGGTGCCAAACCAGTTAGTAAGTCAGGAGTGCTGTTCCTACGAGTATCTCCGAATGGTCGTGCCAGGCGCGGCAAGGAGACAATGAAGAATGAATTGGCTTGCGAATTTGCTTTCTTTCCAGACAACCGCTTAATACGAGAGATAATACATCCTCGTCGCCGGGTCATAGTAAGGTAAGGTTGCGGATTGTCTTCAAACGTGAATCTTCTTTTTGACAAGCTCTCACTACATACACCCCATACATGACATAGCCAAGGCGGTGTGTAATTCTGCCGACACTGACCAGGACCCGCCAGGTCTTGTCCCCGTCACAAATCCTGACCTCTCAAGCCTCACGTCGCGCAACCGCCGTGGCCAGCCCAAACAACTTCGCTTTCACTACACCCCTGCTACTTGGGACAGCCGACGACGATGTTCGAAGCTGAGCCGCAGCTTTGTATGCCCGGGGCCTTTACAACTACGCCTTACGAAACTCAGGCGCTGAGAGAACGACAGTCGAACTACCTCGGTGCTCCATCGTCGGGCGCATCGCAGCAAGCGTCGATAAACACAAACTATACCGATAATACACAACAAGCTCAGAACACAGACACAAATATGGCGTATAGGCTGCATGAAAGAGCGATAGTCGTGAATAAGAAGCGCTCGAGAACAGACACAATAACCATGTCCACATTCTCACACTCAACACCACAACAAGAGCGCGCAGACAGCTTCTTCGACCCAACACTTATCCCAGCCTCACCTCCACAAAATACTATGATGCGCAACCCTTCGTACAATGGCGCTGTACCACATTCACCATTACCATTCGTCAACACCAGATATCAGATCGCTGGAGGCTTAGACACACCTACTCAGCAGGTCGCAAACTACTTTGAGGATTCGGAGTTTAGTGATACGAATTACAGAAGAAACCTCGCGAACGCAACGAGCAGGAGAAGACCAGCAGACTCAGCAGGCGAAAGTGGATACCACAGCTTCGCACGTCTACCGAGCACAGCAAGCATGGAGAACAACGGACAACCACGCGTCCAATCACCCACACAAGTCGCACCTTCAACACCCAGCGGGGGGTGGGGAAAACTTGCCTTGAACGTCGTTGGAGGCGTAAGCGGAGTAGTGGGCGGCGTAGTAGGCAAGGTCTGGCAGTTCTGCAAATCCGGCACATTCACCGGTTTCGGCGCAGGAGGAGGACAACGGTACCAGTTAGATCCTCACCATACTAAGGGGGCGGAGGTGGAGAGGTTGGCGAATCAGATCAATTTTGTGCCAATACGGCCCGACGCTGGAATGAGGACGTTTTCTGGCATGCCGGGAGTCGTTGGTCAAGCGGTTGGCGACGTGGTGCCAGGGCAATACCCAGACGTCGATGGTCCGCCACCACCATATGAGGAGAAGAAGGACGATAGTGTGTTTACGATGGTCAACTATCCGGACGCATACCCGTCGCCAGCACCACCACCGCAATCACCACCAAGACCGGCAAAGAGAAGACAGATATCATTCAGTAACGAGAATGACAAGAGCTGGGTTGTGGTTCCGATACCTTCTAGTCCGGCACCAGCACCAATGAATAATCCGATAATACGTCCCCGCCTCGCAAACCGTAGTTCCTACAGTTCTGCAATATCGTCATCCAACGCTCGCCGTCAGCCACTCGCTTCCGGATATGGAAGTCTGGCTCGAGCAGCGGCAGCACGAGGAGTTGGGAGACCTGTCCTGGGCAACAGGAGTTCTGGAGTGTCGACGACCCCGACTCCTGGTTTCATAACACCTCCGCCTGTGGCACCGAGACCATCTACAGCCTCGTTTGCGTCGCCGAGGTCGTCCTTCGGCGCTGCGACTCCGAGTCGCATACCGATACCGGCCACTCCAGGCTCCGGCCGTTCAACACCAACCGGTACGCGCGAAACACCATCTCGCATCCCTCTGCCAGCATCCACATTCTCAGGTGGCTGCAACACACCCCTAGGCGGCCGGCCAGGAACACCAGGCGGGCGTTCGTCAACGGCAGGCAGAGGTGGCAGTATCGGAGATGAGAATGTGCCAATGAGCCCGGCTGCGTTAGCGGCGACAAAACAAGCGAAACAGTGGGCGCACGAGAAGAGAAAGGAGGATATGGAGGTTGATGTGGGGATGATGCGCATCAATGCGCAGATGCAGGCTATGATTAGGGAGGCGAAGGAGGCGCTTGGGACGAGGTTTGAGGTTAGGGAGGCGGATGAGGATATGGAAGACTACTAAGGGAACACCCGGGGACGACAGGGGAGTGAGAGATGGTTGACGGAAGTGTGGCCATGGAGAGTGGTGAAAATGACAGACACGACGCAGACGGCCGATACTTAATTACTTGCATAGCGAACGGCGCAATTGGGTGGTCTTGATGGGCGGCACAGGTTATGATACCATTTCACACTCGTTGTCTGGATAGGAGTTCTTTGTGTGGGACCAGGGTTTCGGCGTTGATATTAGCTTTAAGACGACAGTACTTTAGACTCTGCTCGCGAATTGAAGTTGTTACTTTCAGCCAGTTTGCTGGCGCGTCTTCTGCAGTGTGAACTGTTGATATTCAAATCAAAGTAGGCACGAAGGGCCTGTATAACGCCTTAGGTGCTTGGACTCGAATGGCACTGCGCTCTATATTACTACTAATGACGAACAAATGCGCTCACTGTGCTCCCAACTGGTTGCTTCCCATAAGAAGAGAGAAACGCTCATACGAAAACACTCCTCAAAAAAGTCAGTATATCCCAGCGATCTCATTCAAGGCTCGCAATACAAATTACTACCTATGTCCTTACACTCTCCTATCAGGATAATAGTTTGGGGGATTGGTGCTCGCCAGGATCTTGAGGCGAGTAGGTGCCTTCCGTATCCATAAGTACAGTATGGACTGACACTCAGAGCTTTGATTTCTCGATCTCGTTCCGACAGCTCGAGGACCCTGCCGAGCCAACCAATCTTCATCTGTACTCTCATATCCACTCTCGCTTGCCGAAGTGTTTTCAATAACTGTCTCGAATACGTCTTGCATGTTAACATGCTTCCTCCTAATACCGCCCTCCACCGAACTCGTCGCTTCGAGTGACATGCTAAAAACGCTTTCCGCTATGCTTTCCGCTACGCTTTCTGTGTCCGACGCTTCTGGACACACTATGTTTTCGACAATACTGGCTGTGTCATTCATATCTTCCATCTGACGCCGGCTTTGTAGGCACAATATCCGGGTTGAGAAGTACAGTGTCAAAGTCGACTTGTACGTATTCAGAGAGCTCTCTACAGTTTGGAACTTATGCGCAATCGTCAGACTTTTGATGGCTTTCCTCATCCGCTCTGTCGAGGAATCTGTAGCTAGTGGTACGACGCCTTCGAGGAGACCATTGAACTCGGTGACTCGCTTGTTAAAGCCTTGCACCAGTCGCTGTACTTCGTTTTAATTTGCGACAGGTAGCTGTTCCAGCATTTGGATGTATGCGCCTAGTAGCGGAAGACAGCTCTGTGTGTCTTCCAGAGATCGTGGGACGTCTACCCCTCGGTCGTGGTATTCCCTCAAACGCGCGATGACTGTGCAAGTTATGTCGATGAGCTAAGCGATGCCTGCTACACTGTCTACAATCGTGAGAGGGTCAGCCATCATGCCTATTCAAAGATCGTTAGTCTTTCACTTGTGTTCTCCAACCTGTGGCGGACTCACCATGCTTTCACGATGTCGATGTGAGAATCACATCAATGCCAAACCGTAAATTGTGGCATCGGCTGCCTCAGCTAAAGCATGCGGATGAGAACAGATTTCCGGGCTCTAAACCCTCAGAGGCCCTGCCGCCTTTGCCTTATCTAACAACCAACCAGTTTGGAGTTGTCCAGCCAACTCACCCTCGAGGTCGCAATCATGGTGGTGTGGTGCTGCCCCTCACCCTCCAAGTCTTTACACTCTCATGAACTAATAGCGGCCTGGTGAAAGAGCTGCAATACAATCCAGGTGCATGCCTAGTGCATGCATTGGCGCGGGCCGAGTATTGCCAACAAGCTCGTCGTTGATAAGCTCCTGGAGCAGGGGCAGCTGTCGCGGTAATGATCTCCTGCCATTACCTTCAGCGCCAGTAGTACGAGAGACTGCCATTGCGCCAACGTGAATTCAGTAGAACGCACAAAAATATACACGCTCGGAGAAAGCTTGAGGTCGACCAACCGGTTGGTTGATGCGTCGCTAAATCCCTGGTAATTGCGAGCGATTAGAGCAATCATGGAAGACTGACGACTCCAGGTCGCTCTCGCAGGATGGACGGCTTCAGCGCCCTCGGCGCCGCAGGCAGCATCGTCCAGCTCGTGGACGTACTGGCAAAGCCATACCCCCCATCATCGGGTACCACGACCCCGCTGTCGAAGCTCCGCGAGCTCTAGAAGACACTCTCGCCTGTCTTTCACTGCTTCTCGCATACGCGAAGGCGCTGGAGAAGTCACCACGATCTATCCAAACTATCCTTGAGCCAGCAATTCGAGCGTTCAGCAAGAGAGTACAGGACTTTGAACGGCTGGTGTCCGTCGTGCTGCCACTGGATTCCGACTCGACGTTGCAGAGGCTGTGGAAGGCGCCAAAGAATATGACGATGGAGCAGAAGTTTGCGACGGCTGATAGCTCGTTGAAGCTGTTTCTGGCGGTTTTGACTCCTTACTTCGCCGGAGGAGTGATTCCTCTTCCGGGCCAAGTCGATGCTTTGATGGAAGATGCTGCAGGCGCTATTCGCAGTATGACAAGCCAGACTGACGAGGATGCGGCCGTTGGAGCACAGAACATCACTGCTCGGCCAAATGGTGCGGTCAATGTTGGCCCACGCTTCAAAGTCTCGCCGGGGAGCCAAGTTGCGGCTGTGTCGCGGAAGGCAGCGGATATGACGGTGGATGATGCGACGATTTTGGTTATGGACGATGTTAAGTCCAAGAAGTTTGAGGACGGAACGGGCACAACGGCCATACCACCGCCAAGACACAAAAAGAGCAACTCGAATGTGGCGTCCTCATTGTCGAGCCTCAATCCCCAGCACTACTTTGTGGCCGCTCTCAACACTATACATGGGACTCGAAACTACCTGCGGCCATTCACCAGTCTTCCAGACGAGGTACAGACCATTCTAGCACTCTTTAAAAGACTACACACACTTCTTAGAAATGTGAACGTGCTGGGTGGATACACATCGGATAAAAGGTTTTCTGCCGCTTTATTGGCCCTCGCAGCGACGCGTCTATCCTGTAAGAAGCTCGTCCTCAACACCGTGGTCCTCCACAGGGTCTTCGACCTCGACGCTGGCGATACAGGAACAGCATTAAGCGCAGATCAAGTGGAAGCTCTCAAAACAACAGAGCATGGTTTGGTAGTACAGCAAGCAATATCAAGGTTCCAAATCCGACATTATACTGCTCTCAAGACGTGGGGGAAAAGGGGGAACTTTTCAGTCATCCCCGCCGACGACGCAATGATGACAAGACAGAGGTGCCACCGTACAGAAGAACCTGCAGGAACGCCATCGCAGAAGCTAGCCAGAGCCCGTGACCCAGCTGTGGCTATCATGGGATGGCCAAAGAAGTCTCATCGCGGTGTCATGCAAAGCACCTTCGATGAATATTAAGCCGCCACACCTGCAAGCTCTATGTGCAAAGAACTTGCCGTGGCCAACGAGACAAAAGTCATCATCTATCTGGAAGCCCTAGAAGAGCCCGTCGAGATTGTCGTTGGCATTGAAAAGCTTCTAACCAAGCTGAAAGTTCAGAAAACCACCAGTACGGAGATGAGAACAGAGACATGGGCGCACACAAGGGAGACTCTGCGTGCGGTTGTACAAGAACATCGGGAAGCATGGGTGCTGGTGGTTAACTCGTCGCCTGCGCATCATGATGTTGTACCTTTGCTTCCACGGTCCAAGCCCGGATGTACCTTGCTGCTCACAGATTATGAGCCTACGCTGTGTCCGGGCGCACCAATAGTAAGCATATCCAACTTGGACAACGCTCCGGTGTCAGAGCGCGAAGAAGATGTAACTTCTGATACAGGGGTGACATTCAGATGCTGTGTCCAGTAGTGTGGTAAACCAATATGCCAACGAGTTTCTATATGGAAAGTTGGAGTTCCCAAGCAGTTTAGCGGGGAACTCTATGGTGAGGTAGAAATTGGTCGGGGTGAGGGAGCAAAGATGAAACTCCGCGACTGTAATCTTCGGTATACTTGGTATTCTACAACGACGGCGGGGGCGCTGATCGCAGGAGCAACCAGTTGGCTAAATCTTGCAAAGCAAGATCCCACATCCCCAACTACATCGAAAGTCTTTCATCCTGAAATCGACACGTCACATGGCACACATGTCTCACGTGTCCTCTACCATCATGCCGACCCCACTCATTTCCTATACACCCCCCCCCATCTCACCACCCATTCCTTGTCCCATATTCATCCCACCCTGCATATTTCCTCCACCACCACCCATACCCATATGCCCAACCCTCCCCATCAACGCAGCAGCCTGCTGCTGATTCATCCCCATCTTCTGCATAACCTCCATCCTCTGCTGCGGCCCCATACTCTGCAGCTGTGCAATCATTCTCGCCCTCTGCTCATTGCCTGCCATTTGCTGAGGGGTACCCGCTACACCCGTCCCTTGCTGCTGTCCCATACCCTGTTGCTGTCCCATTCCCATCGCCATAGAATTTTGGCCTTGACCTTGGCCTTGGGATATCGAGTTAGGGTTAACATTTTGGTTTTGAGATTGCATAGGTGAAGCCATGGCATTCATAGGGTTTTGAGGCATGGCTGTGTTGGGCTGCTGAGGCGTCATCTGTGGGTTTATGGTCCGGTTACTGGCGAACGGAGATGATATGGAAGCGGGGTTTATGCCCGTGTTCGGTGCATTCATATTCCTCATCTGGTTCTGTGCCTGCGGAGTATTGGGCGGCAGTATCGGCGCTGGCTGGCTTTGTCGTTGTGGTTGTATGAGGCCTCCCTGCATCTGATTCCCCTGCTGAGGCTGTGACTGCTGCCCAGGCTGCTGCCCAGGTTTCCCAGGTTGAGGTAAAGGCGGCTCCTTTGATGGGTCGACACCCGGAAAGAGTTTCTGCAACCGCTCATACATCCCCCTCAACGTCTCACTTCTATCCTCATCCTCCTCCTCCTCATCCTTTTCCTCCTTCGCCTCCCCATCCTTACCTTCCTTCTTCATCGCCTTCCTCTCCGCCTTCAATTTTCTCATAGACACCAACACCGGGGCGCTGATAATAGCCGGATGCGGCGGCTTCGCAGTCTGCTTATGGCTGCTATCCGCCACCGCAGCCAAATACGACAGGTTAAACTGAATGCGTCTCATACACTCCACAAACTCCTTGCTCATCTGCGGATCCGGCTTGGTCCTCTCTCCATCAGCACGACTCTTATCCGCTTCCTCGGACTTAGCTTTTAGCTCTGCGGTCTTGGTCTGTATTTGCAGGACCTCCATCAACAACACCTTGTTGATTTCCAGTAGCAGTCCAACACGCTCTTTCTCCCGCGCTTCTGCTTCGGGTGATATTGCTGATGTGGTCTGTGGTTGGGCCTGTGCTGCCACATGCGCCTGTGCCATGCCCCCTCCTACACTTCCACTAGGCAATCCACTCGCTGGGGTGACCGGCGTTTGATTACCGCTCTGTGCCTGCTGCTGAGGTGCCTGTCCTCCTGGTCCTTGCGATCCTCCCTGACCATGCATAGGTGTCATTGCCGGACTTGGCATGGACATAGAGTTATGTGTGCTATGTCCCGAATTCTGTGGTGTGTTGAAGCTCGGCGGCGTACCCATTTGGCCTTGTGCGCCAAACGGCGACGCTCTCTGCGCTTGAGCAGCTTTCATCTGGTTCGGATTATTCTGCCGTTGCGCTTGTGCGTGCGCCAGAGCTTGTGCTTGGAGGTTCGCGTACTGTCCAGAGGTGTTTGGAGGGAAGCCGACTTGGACGTGGCCTGGTGTGGAGTTAGATGATGGGTTCGATGCCGCTTTCGAGGACGCGTTGTATGGAGAAGCAGTATATGGTGTCTGGTAGCTCGAGCTCGCGGCTGTTCAGAATCACTCGATTAGCTGTGCATTTTGATAAGAGCCGCACTGACGAGCAAGCTGGATACACGGCAAGGTAAGGCGCCATAGGCGACCGACAGACGACGAGCATTGAGCCTCGACATGAACGGGTAAAGGGTAAACACAGCAAGATAGGTACGACGAAGCAAACACGCTGACTTACCCAAGCCCGAAGCACCTGCAGGCATATGCGGCATTCCTCCCGCGCCAGTCTGCATCATCCCCACATTCGGATTCACCATATTCGTGTGCATGCCCGCCATCCCGCCGGCGTTGTAGCCTTGTTGTCCTCCGCTCATCTGTTCTGTTGTATATGACTGATTTCCCTGTTGCGCCTGCGCCTGGTTGAACATGATCTGGCGCTGGCGGTCCTGTTGAAACTGTTGCTGCTGCTGCTGCTGCTGGCTGATGTGTGGCCTGTTCTGCTGCTTGTTGGCGAGATTCGGCATGTAGCCTTGTTGCTGGGAGAGCGACGGATGCTGGTGCGGAGGTTGAGAGGGCGCATTGGGATTGGAGCCCTGCCCGTATTGGAATGGAGCGCCGTACATGGTCGCGACGGAGCAGTGCGGTGCTTGGTGCTGTAGGGCGAGACCGGGGTGTTGGGGTGATAGAGGGGCGTATGGAGAACGATGGAGCCACTAGGGTTGCACGAGGAAAGCCAAGGCGAGTTGGGTGTGATGGCTGAAATCGGCAGCGACCCGAGTCGGAAATTCGATGATGGAGGATACGATCGAGGTGGCTTGACGCGTTGCGTTTGGAATGTGCTTGTAAACTCAAGATTCGCGCCGTCGCCGGGGCTTCTCTCAGATCGCCACTTTACTTATTATCACCGCTGTAACGATGTATCAAACGATGGCTACGGTACCACTGTTGTCTTCCAGCAATCACTTCGGGGTGCTGTGGTGGCAAGTGGAGTGTGGCCGTGATGTGGTGTCCAAGTTCCCGCGCGCGCTCGAGATTGTCGTGCATCCTAGCGCTGTGATGGGTCCGAAGCTCAGACAGCAATGTGGAGTCATCATTTTCCATATTGGCGGCACTGAACACGAAAAACGCTCTCTGTCTTAGTATATTCAGAGTTCCAAGGTCACTCTAGTCTGATGGATACGATAGATACAGTTTTAAAGAGAACTCAGTGCTAAAGGAAGCAGAAACCGGTTAATCAATTGTCTATTCATCATCAGGTGAGGTTCAAGCGAAATGTGGCCCCTGGCCGAACTGCGGACAGGCTTATCTCGATCGAGCCAAGCTCGCGCCAGGGTCCAACATCCACTGACACATGCACCAAAATAAAGGTCGAACTGGCTAATTGGTCAGTTATTAGATTGGTGGGAAGCGTGTACTCAAAGTCTACATTTAAGCACGATAGATCCGTTGGTACTAGGTCGGTGATGCCGTTAAGATGAAGAAGTATGAGTCTGTTAGTTGTGATAACACAGCCTGAACTCCAGGGTGTCATCACGGAAAAGGGCACGAGATAGGTCGATTAACTGGTAGTATCATACTCATAGTTTCTGGTGAAAATCGTTAGTCAAAACTACAATGGTTAGTTAGTCCAAATCTGGAACTGGATACCCAACTAGCAGCCCAGGATGGCCTGAAAGGTAACTGAACTCGTGTTCACTTTCTGAATTAGGAGTACTTCGGCCGACTTCAAGTCAATTTGAAGGAAACTTTTTAATTGCTTCGCATAAAGACGCAAGACTCGATGTGATAACAAGCGAACCTGAAACACCTGAGAAGCCGCCACACAAAAATACCTTGCTGTCCATCTCCACGGACTTCGCTAACGGATGTAATGATCCAATCCACAAAACCTCCAGTCTTCATTCTTCACTTTTCTTCCCACTCCTCGGTAATCATCAGGGCACAAGACTATGAGATGACAACCTTAGTTGGCACCCTCACGGCTCTTGCGATAGCTAGCCTGCTCGCACGATCAGCATGCGTCTAAGCACTGAACTGGTTGGCGCGTGCTACCTCTTGCTCGACCTGGAGGTTATCCACCAATGGCGCGAGCTCGCTCAGGATCTCGTATGCCTTCTTGTGATACTCGAGCTGGGCGGCGATTAAGTCTGCCAAGTTGCGGAGTGGCTCTGGAGTATCGAGGACCTAGCATACTCTGTTAGCATAGCACTTCCATCATGAGCGGGGAAACAGGTTGAGGTTCAACTCACGTTCTTCATCACACCAACAGCCTCCTCAGTCTGCCCAACAAACTCATCCTCCGCTTGCTCAATCTCCAACTTCGCCTCCTCACTCGCCTCGCCCTCAACATGCTGGCTCTGCTTCTGGCCCGGCAGTTGGAAAAGTCCACCCTTCGCCTTAGTCTTCGCCGCATCAAGCGTCAGCCTCGCATTCTCAACTCCCTTTCTCGCTCTTGTAGCAAACATCAGATTGGTATTCAAAGTCGTATTCCACCCAGCCAAGAACCTGCTCTGGATCTGCGCATCCTGCGCCAATCTCGCCTCTCCAACCCTCTCAGAAGCCAAAGCGTACTTCTCGAGCGCGTTAGCCAACGGGTCCTCGCCGGCGCCAGAGTGCTGCTGCTGCAGGTGTTGGGAGGAAGCAAGGGAGGCGCGGGCAATGGCATGGGCAAAGGTCTTCGGCTGTGGCTTGTGCGTCGGTGGCGCAACGAGGGCGGCTTGGGCTTCTGCTGGGGTGGTGGCGGCCGAGAGGAGCTGGATCTTCTCGGATATGGATTTGCCGAGCTCGTTGACGTTCTCGCGGATGTTGCTGTAGTCGTAGCTCTCGTTTTGGTACTGGATGCTGTTCACGAATCTGTTAGCGGGGTACTGGGAGACATGTGAGAACGTAGACTTACGTGACATCGAGCATCTTCTGGTGAACCGTCTTCAAGGCATCGACTCTCTTCTCAAGCTCAATGTAGTCTGGCGGAAGCTGGGTCTAATCTCTCGTGTCAGCAATGCGCCGACGGGACTTGAAGGTCCATCGAGTCCATGGTATGGGCGCACCTTATCCTCGGTCTGTCCGAGCTGCTCCTTAACATACTGAGTGGTGCGTGCAGCGAAAGGAGTGAAGGACGAACTGTTGCCATCGTGTCAGCAAGCCATTGATGCAGCTCCAAGCTCCAGGCTCATTGAAAATAACATACCCAATGCTCTTGCCGAATGCGGAAAACTTGGAAAGATTATCCATTATGACTGATATATTATGGTAAGGTGTATCTGGTTGTTCCCAAGTGTTTGGGTGGATGGGAGTTTTAATTGCGGTATTATCTTGCTGCGTGGTCTATCAGGGTGAGCGTCGACCGCGATACGCGGCCATATGACGGGTATATCACGTGCCAAACGCCGCAAGACAACGCTTCTTGACCTGAGCTTCTGCAGCACACCACAATTCGAACTCTGCACTCAGGCGCAGCTAGCACAAAGTGATTTAAGAGCCTTGTGGCTTCTACTGGGTACGAAGAGGGACTACTACAACTTACATTTCAGTAGCAGCAACCACAGACTTCAAGCTTGTCACATTCGACTGCCACCTTGGAGGTTCTCCGAATTGAGGTGGATCAAGAGGCCAACAAGGTGTCACAATGATCGGATATCAAGATGCCTATCTCTTCACAAGGTAACTTTCATAAAACAGTGGCAATATAGTAATCGATTCTGTTCTCCTTTTATTTCGCCGAAAAGTCGTAGCAGCGAGATCATTCCTCTCAACAACATCTACTCAAACCCACAAGCCCATCTCATAAAAGTGCATTATACTTAAACCTCAACCAAATCACCCTCCTGCGCCGGTGACTGTGGCGACGCAGGCGCTGGTGCTTCAGGCGACTCAGCACGATCCTCAGTCTTATCCTCCAAGCTCAACCCCTCAGCCAACTCCTCAATGCCATTAGTGTCATTCTGTGCCGGCACGCCCTCATGCTCAATTCTCAAATACTCTTCCCATTCCGGGAAAAGGTCCTCATCTTGTCCTGGCACACCAAGGATTTTTGCGACACGGCCCTTCTTCTTCTCCTCAAGGCTCCTCTTCCATGCCTCGACAGCCTTTGGTGCTGCAGATGGCTTGTAGCTCTGTGCAAACAGGACAGCCTCAGCAGCTCTATCAGTCTTGATCAGAAGATCGATACAGCCATCGACATCGCTAAGCTGCCATAAGCAGGAGAAAGCAACGTTGTGTGTGCCGGTGCTATCAGCCTGCTCGGCAAGAGCACGAAGACCCTCCCGATCGCCAGTAGAGGTATGGAGGAGGAGCAAAGAACCAAGATCCTTAGCATGAGTGAAGCAGTCAGCTGCAAGGACCACATCCCAAGCAGCAAGTGCGGCATCACCGACGATCTTCCACTTGTGCTCAACATCTGCCTCCTTGGCAAGCTCGAGCGCGATCTGGAGCTGGTTCAGGGCAAGTGCCAAGTCGAACTTGTGCTCGGGATCGGTGGCAACTTCCAACGCCAACTCCTTGTGGCCTTGACCCTCGAGGAAGCGAGCAATCTTGTTAAGCTCGTTGGGTGGGATTGACTCAAGAAGCTCATTTGCAGAGTCCATATCACCACGAAGGACCAACGTCTGATATTCGACGACGCCCAGGGACAGCGAGAATGAGGTGACAGTGACTTCCTTGTTGCAGAGGTAGATGCGAGAATCGCGCTGAATGTAGCCGAGAAGAAACATAGGGTGGTCGAAGTGAGAGATAGTGTAAGTCTGATCGCCAACGAGATAGTTTAGGCGGTTTGTGCTGTTGGTGTAGATGAAACAATCACCGACCCACTCTCCGGACTTGACCTTCTCGTTAATGTCACAGACGACCTCGAAGGCAGCCTCGACACCATCCTCCTCGACAGCACCGTTCTGGACAGCCTCAACGTACGCCTCTCTCGAGAATCTCAAGACGTAGAAGGTATCCTCGCATGCAAGAGTGACGAGCTCCCCGCTCTCAGACCAGTAGACATTGGTTGGCTCGACTTCAATTCTTCTGACCAAGCCACCAGTCTGCCAGTCAAAGAAGCCAATGCCACCCTGGCCTTTGACGCCAAGCAAGACACCGCCCGCAAGACCCTCAGCCTGGAACCCAACATCCAGACCACCCTGCTTTTCGACGAAATTCTTGTAGATTTTGACGCTAGTTGCAGACTCGCGGATGGCGTAGTCGTTGCTGTTGTCCTTCGAACCCCAGACGAAATCCAGTGCCGAGCCGAAAGCCTTATTCCTCCATGCCAAAGCAGTATAGATGATATACTCCCCGTCACCGCAGACGGAGACGAAACGTCCATTAGGCGAGTGGATAAGAGTCTGTGGGTAGACTTCGCATGTTCCAAGCTCCTTAACTGGTAGCGAAATTGGCTCGTTATCCTTGATGGTAGCATCTCCTCCTTTGATGATCGAGGAAACGACCTCGTTTTGTCTCGCCCAAATGAGCTTCCCGGAGCCGTCCATGGACACCGCTGGCTCGTCGCGACCCATGCTGATAACCACCGCTCCATCATCAAAACCAATTCCGACACCCTGCTTGCCTCCTTGGTAGCTCACACACCAGGCTCTCTCCAGACCGTAATTTAGTGTCTGCTCCAAGCGGTATGTGTTTGCGTGCCAGACCTTGATCGTTCCGTCCTCGGAACCAGAAATGATAACTGGCAGTTCTGGGTGGTAGCAAGCGAAGGAGACGTTGCTGGTATGACCCTCCAAAGTGGCGATCAACGACTTGGTGGTGTAATCCCAAATCTTGACGGTCCTGTCGTCGGAGGTTGTGAGGAGGTACGGCTTGTCGGATCGTGGGTAGTAGTCGACGTGATTGACTCCTTTTACTTCATGGGCCTCCAAAGTGAAGTTTGCGGTAGAGGACCCCAAGCTCCAGATCTTAACTGTCCTATCCAAACATGCCGAGGCGAACGTGTTCGTATCCTTTGGATTTATGGCCAGACCCATAACATAGTGGCTGTGTCCCTCGAAGGTCTGCACGCACTTCCATCCCTTCTCCCAATCCCACAGCTTGATTGTCATATCATCGGAGGCGGTAAGGACGAACGGCTGCGTAGGATGGACGACAATCGCCCTGATGTAATCTGGGTGAGCCTCGAAGGAGGTGATCTTCTCGGAAGTGTTGTAGTTGTAGACTCGTAATTGGAAGTCGTCGGATCCGCAAACGATCCAGTTCTTGCGCGCGATGAAGCGACCAGCCCTGACAGGGACATCAGTGAGTTCGAAGGTTTTGACAATAGACTACAATGGTCAGCTCTGCTCATTATCTATCGTGGCAGGAAACTTGCCTGCGTCTCGTAAGACCAGATGTAGGCATGTCCTGGGAGGTGTCAGTGTCGTGTTTATGCTATAAAAACCGATTGACGATGGCCTACCATTGTATAGAGTAGTCAAGATCCATGGCTCCGTAGGATGGAAATCTATGCCCTTAACTCTCTCACTCCTGGCGAACAATTGTTTCTACATTTCAGAATCAGCAATCTGCATTGTGGTGCCCTCTAACATTCATTTGCGATGCGCCCAATTCAGCAAGCTTGCTCGTCGCAATACAGTCCACACAGCGCCTATGTATCTCGCCTCCAGATGCTCTTCGTGATTCGAGGTGGCAGACCAACCTTGATGTCCAAACGCATGGTTGCTGTCTATGTCGTGAGCTCCAGCTAGTTAGGGGGGCTGCAGCCTTGGTGATATGTGGCCTCGTGAAGCCAGGCAAAGATTGTCTATTGCAAAAAGACTCGTAGGCGTTGTTCGCTATATGTTCGGGTTCGTGTAATAATCTCAGGGCTAAGTTGGCAGCAGGAAAATTGTTCGCCGTTGGTATTAGTTGCGCCTTGGTGGTTCCCTTGGAAATTCGTGGTCTTTGGGAGCTCCAGCGGTGTCCGGTCGTGTGTTCTTCCCCGCCGTAGCGCACCACGCTAGACTATTATTGGCGCACGCCAGCCTTTCGACACCGAGAGCTCAATTTCCACCAAAACACTCACTTCCGTCAGTATCATCAGTTTCGTTTCACAACTTGAATATTTCGGCAACGAGGGAAGTATCAAACGCTGTTCCATTCGTGTATGGTTCAGAGGTATTGCTATGAGTATTCGTCATTTCATTCAGTGCTTCTATCATTGTGCGGATTCATTTCATCCAGCATGTCCCATATCCGTCTTCCTTTATCCCAAACGCTCCGCTAAACCGGGAATCCTTATCGCTATGAGACCGAACGCCTGTCTCAAAATCAGATGTAAAAACAATCGACAATGATACCGCACCCTTTAGTGTGCCTCAGCCTGAACCTTCTCGACAATCTTAACGAGGTGCGGGAATAGCTTATGGGTATCCTCTACGCCGCACACCTCCTCGACAATCTCCTTTGGCTGCTTAGTGGACATGATCTCGGCCAATTTCTTACTCTCATCATCATCCGGCACGTTCTGGAATCTGAATGCCATCTCGGCGGCATCAAGAAGTGCGCTGAACTCCCGGCCCTTCTCCGCAAGCTCGGCTGCGGGGCCGATGAACCGCTCCTTGCGGGAAAGCTTACGAAGAGGCGCACGACCAACGCGCTCGTTGGAGTCCTCCAAATGTGGGTTTGAGATACGCTTGAGGATCTTCTCAACGTACTCCTTTTGCTCCTTAGGATCAATGTGGTGCTTGCTCTCAATCAGCTCACTTGTCTCCTTGAGAGCCTCACGGACTTCGTTAACGATACGAGGATCCTGAAGAGCTTCGTATACGGTCTGCTTCTGGTAGTGATAGCCGTGATATGCGGCGCAGGCATGGCCAGTATTGACAGTGTAGAGCTTGCGCTCAATGTATGGAGTCAGATCATCCACCCACTTGACACCATTGATGCTTGGATGGCCAACATCCTTGAATGGTGTTCGGTCGACAACCCACTCCGAAAACTTCTCAAGTGTAACGTCGAGGCCGGCGTCGGGATCTTGTGCCGGTACAATGCGGTCAATGGCCGAGTTGGCGAAGCGCGCACGCTCATTCATCATGTGGACACGGTTTGATGGGGTGTTCTCTCTAATGAACTCGGCCAGGGTATCCGTGGCGCCGATGGCGTTCTCACATGCGATGACAGTCAATGGCTTATGGATTCCAGTGCGGACGTCGATGCCCTTTGCGATCGTTGGGGCGATGAACTTCAGGACATTAGGGCCGACGGAGCAAGTGACGATGTCTGCATGCTTGATGGCCTCGACGAGCTCTGGCTCGTTGGTTTTTGAGTTGATGGCACTGTAGTTGGTAACTTCCGAAACCTCGTCTGCATTGTTGCCGACCTGGATGACCTTGTATGATTTATTTGAGTTGAGCTGATCGATGATGGCGTCTTGCACGTCGGCAAAGATAACCTCGAAGCCGGAGTTGTGGAGAAACTATGGACGATCAGCTTAATGATATTCATACATGGGAAACAGAAGAAATACATACCTCGCCAACAAAGCCGCGGCCAATGTTTCCCGCACCGAAATGGACTGCAGTCTTGTGTGAATGCTCCATTGTTACTATGTTGTTGATATGATTCGAGATGGACGATAGTTGTCTTATTCGGCTCGATGAAGGTTAAGTGCAGGTGTCAGGCGCTGTCAAATAGTGCTTGATGGGTTTGGTGGAGGAATGTGTTGGAGGAGTGGAAGGATGATGGGACTTTTGAGCAATATGGTGTTTGTAAAGTATGGGCCTATGACGATGAAATCGTTGACGTCTATTGAGTTACAGACTATCGTGACTCCGCTTTTACTGCTACCAAAAAATGGTGTTGTGAGGGTGGGTGATGTCAGTTGTGACGTCTTAGCCGTCTCTGGAAGTGGTATCCCTGTTGGAGGAGAAAGGTTGTGGATTATGCAGGCGATCGTCAACAAAGGCTAGAATGGCTTTGGAATCGTTGAAACAGGAGGCAAAAACGGCAATCCTTTTATAATAAGGGTTCTGTGATAATAAGTCGCAAATCGCGATGCTCAGGCCTCCCGCTGCATTCAACCCTAACATTTCCCAAACAGGACGCCCGCCACTCGGCCTACCATTGTCAGGCTAATACGTTGGCCAAACGTACTCGCACCGCTAGAAGAGACCCTGCATTATCGGAACATGGTATGGTTATCGAGCAATCTCCAAGCATTACGGAATAGATTGCTAGGCTTGCGACGCCGGCACTCAGAAGTGTAGGATATCAGCAATATCTTCTGATAATGGTCTGTTTCCATGCAACAGTTTGCTCACAATGTTCGAAAGGAGACAATGCTGCTACGGAAGACCAATTTGATGTTTCTGATATAATCGTACTTATTAGTCCTCACACAGCATTTGATATTGAGCCCAGCGAACTTTCTAACACCCCAGGGTGCAGCGGTAGCTGGACTCTGGCACACGCCACCAGGATACCTCGACATCATGCTAGAATATAACGCCGCATTCTTACTAATTCCCATATACGGTCTTCTCAAAACCCACTCACCTCATCTAAACCAATAGTGTAGCCCCATGGGAGCGAGGGGCGATGAATTACAGCCGATGTCGTCATAGCAGGCGTCAAAGAATGACGCTACAACCTCGGGCAGTTTGGCGTGCTGCGGGCAGCCCACACCGCGTCTTGGCTGATAAGGCCGCCTCGAGCGATGACAACGAGAAAGCGGGGGTGAAGAAGAGCCGGCGACAACTGACAGATGGTGGACGCGGCTGTTTCTTGAATCTATACTCAACTCACCACGTGAAACGGCGGTTATCGATCTATCGGACAAAGTACTGCCTTACGGAGCATTTTCCGTCACAAGACACGGAAGACCACATCCTCGGCTTCAGGGACGATCAACATGCTCAAAAAACAAGACGTCGCCGGCTTCCAAATCCAGGATTACGGCGGCTGCTGCGGCGGAGTCCGATCCACTTTAGGCTGGCCGTATTAAATTGGAGAAACCACTTGAAAGCGCCGACAAGCGCCAAGCTCCCAATAAGCCCGCACGGTGTGAGATGAATGTTTGTTTCCCCTATCCATGGTTCAATGGTTGTATACTCGCTAATACGGAGCTAAATGCCGCAACATTCAACACCAAATGGAGAGATCGTCATTGTCAGAAGCAGGACTCCTGGTTTATCGAACCATTTCGACAGAATGAAGATCATCCTCAATGCCGAAATGAAGCGTAGAAGGATTGATCACCAAAACCATCGTGAGAGCCGGCTACCAGGAAGGTTTTGAGCACGTCAGCGACATAATCCTTGAGCGCAGTTTCAAGAACAAACTTCGGCTACATGATTCGGATGATTGGATCGTCTCGAGCGGTACGAAGTATACTCGTGCGCTCCTCCTTCTGGGACGCACACTTTCTTACGAGTACTCGGAACAACCTTGGGCTCCTCTAATCTCCATCCATCCTCATGGCAGAAAGTTTCACGATGACAACTCTCAACCATTTAAACACAACGCCTCAAACTCAACCAACGGTACCAAGACAACAGCCAACGAACCACGATAACTTGGTTTCTCGCTAAAGTGCTGCCGCGTCGCCCTGCAGCGCCTCCACTGCTCGGCGATACTTAATTTGTCACCTCGGATAAACAAAAATCTCACGATCCGACTTTCGCTGGATGAAACGAGAACCTTGTTTCCTGATTGAGCTGCGCATTCAAAGCACATGTTTCTAACACTTTGACATGTGTACTCGTATTTCGACTCTCGAGCGGGATTTCCGGGCCTTCAAAAGGTTTTTAAGGCCTTCCTATCACCTCGAGCCTTTTGCGCGACTTTTCATAGCTCTGTGCGGCTTTTACTCGCAAGCGCGCATCCGCCATCAGCCGCCTCGATGAGTTTACCCTTCAATAGCCTGGCGTCGAAGCTCAACTGTTGTTCCTGAGTTCTTTCTTCAATTTCAGCATTTCAAAACGTTTCGCCGAGGGATCCGATCAGTTGCCCTTACCCCTCCTTCAGCATCTCTTGGCTGCGCAGTGCGTTCTTGGAAAGGAGAACGGCCAAGACTTGACGCGCATAAGATGGCGCGTTTCTCAGAAACCATGGTGGTGTTGTGGGTTCGCTTAGTCGAAGGTGTCGATCAGGTGAGTGAGTGTACCGGGTACGAGCTCGACGTCTCCTCCGTTCTAACCTATGTCGACTGGCCATAAAAACCAAGCAGAGAGGACGAACGAGGCCGAAGTGAAGTTTTCATCATGAGCCTCCAGAGCACTCGTAGTATGCCCTCCCCTGATTTAGAGCTCCATTTGCGACACGTCAACAGCATTTTGCATACTTATCATACATCCATGTCTCGTCATCTGTTGTTAATCTTCACACCTTTTTACACCTTTTCACACCTTTGTCCATAAGATTGCCAATAAAGGTCCAGGCACACGAATTGGATGCCTGCCACAAAGTTGTATTCAGGTGAGCGACGACAGCGACAAGCAAGCCAGGATCTCTCGTGGTTGAAGTTGACCACGCCTCCTGGTGCCTGAAAGCCTGAATTCACAGGGTTGTTGCTGTGAGCAGGAGTCGTTATAATTATGTTTATTGGTTATGAACTCCTCATAAGTCGACCTTTTTTGTCATGTTTGCTGCACGATATCGTGCCTTTCTTAGGATTGTCAAGGTATGTGGGTGTGAAACACGTCGGGACACCACACTTGGTTGCTTTCCGAAGTAGATTCGATGCAGCCGTCCAGGAATCGAGACGAGTTTAAGGGATAACCTCTTATTAAAGTCTCGCATTTTGCACCGCACCATGGCCGTCACCTGTAAACTGGTCGTTCAATCTATCTCCATAGGCCGGGGCAGCAGTGGCTCCGCTGAGATGTCTGCACAACTCAGCATCCCTCTCGGCCTGAGCCTGTTTGGACTTAACTTGCGGGTTGGCGATGAAGGTTCCTCTATAAGTGGAGGTGTCATGCATATGCTGATGGTCTGGGACGTTGCAGACCTGCTTCTTGGAGAACATTCTCTTATACCAGGCTGGCTTGGTTCTGGCGGTCTTCGCGAGGACAATACCGTCCTCGAGGGTTGGGGTTGGTTCACGTGGGCGACCGTTGAAGGTGACGTGGAGGTAGTAAAGACCCGAAATGGTGACGATGATAGCGACCAAAGCCGAAAGGAAGATTCCGATCTGGGTTCCCAAGAGGCCAGAATTAAGACTGCGCTTGGCGTGTTTCATGATGCCAGCCTGGTATGACTGGTCCATCATGGTGGCTGGGAGGTGAGCGTGCAATAGGGCCTGCATTTGGTCGATGACCGTGCGGCTGAATGGGACGGCGAAGACTGGCATCCTGTCGGTTGCCTAGGGTATCTTGTACGTTAAGTAAAGAAGATGAACTTCTGACGTGCAGGCGCCGTGACAACTGGAAATTGAGAGATGGAATGAGGACGATCGATAGAGCATCAAGTTGTGCTTGAGTAGGCTCTGGGACCGCCAGCCCCAAATGTGCTTAGATTATGTGTGTAGAACCAGCGGGGGGGGGCCTAGAACGTGGAAGTTTTGTTCCAGGACCAGTATTGTTCTCAAATCTGGAATGCATGATGGTGTAGGTGGTGGTGTTGACGCGATCGATTCGATGACAGGAACTTCCCGTCATAGCGCGAGTTTGACACTCGCTTGTAGTTCTTCATCAAAAAATCTTCATCAAAGCAAGCCATTTCGCGGCCATCTGGAGCCAAATATTGACATTCTTCCCAAAACCATAAACCGTGTCTGTCTTATCAGTCGTCATCACTTACGCCCTCGTTGCATGTTATTATGTCCGTCCAGGACCAGAGACCACCACCACGAGTTATGGCCACATTGCTGTAGGCTTCGGCCGTTGCACCCCTGTTTTTGCTCATGCGCTGGCTGTCTTTATACGCTCTGGTGCGACTTTTATTTCCAACACTTTTAAGCGTAGCCTCAATTGTGGGGGAAATATCTAATATTACCGGGGCGGTCACCGGCAGAAGGGTTTCGGCGCTGCGACAGGCTCCCCGATCTTACACTGTTTCACAAATACAAACTGCTACGTGTTTTAAGGTTCATATTGCATCGGCTTGTCCATTTATCGCTTTCAATCGAATCAACACCGATCCCGGGGTCCTGTCTCATCTATAAGAACAGTCTCTGACGTCAATTACTCTTACCCTTCCACAACCACCATCTAATAATCACCCCACAACTCCTCATTATACCCCTCAGTCAACCTCTCATCCTTCCCATACACTTCGTGCCAGCCCTCAAACCCACGCTCAAGCACGTAAACCTCCTGCACCTTCTTTACATCATCCTTCTTCTCCCCTTCACCCTTTTTCTCCACGCCCTCCCAGGGCCCCTCCTTCTCGTATCCCCTCTCTCCTTCTGTCTCAACAGCGCTTTTCTTCAGGGCCTGTCCAATTTCACCCTGGCCAGCTGCCGGGATGCCAAGAACGCGTTCCCTTTCACGCAGGTACCTCGCAGCGGCCTTAGGACCGCGGACTTGACTCAATGCGCAGTGAAAGACCACAATCTCTTTATCTGCCATTTTCCTCACCAGTGCCGGTAAAGCATGATCGAGTGTCGAAGACGGCACATTCGTGGAGTTTTTAATATGGCCCCCGATGTGGTCTGAGTTTTTGTTAGCCTTATAAAGGTTGAAAATGAGGTGCAAGATGAGGCGGGTGTGGGACGTCGGTTAAGGAACGGTAAGGGTGTTAAGTACCGTCATCCCGAACATCAATAACAGCGATCTTGGAGCTCTCGCTTGGGTTGAGAAGGAGGGAGGAGAGTTGGCTGGCGGTTAGGCGTGGGGGGACTATGGGGGCGGATGCCCAGTTCGTTGCTGAGGACATGGTGTCAAGTCTTTTGTAATGGGATTTGAGGTTTTTGAAAAAAGAGAGCGTTCTCGAGAGTTTTAAACGTTCTTAAGTATTGGTTCTAGACCTTGATGAATTGGGCAGGGGATGGAGGGGTCGTAGACGCCTCAATGTGGCTGAAAGGTGATTTCAGGTGTGGCTGCGGCCGTCTAACTGTGGCTGGTGGGAAAGTGTGTCCCATCATGTAAAACGAGTCCGACAACGCAAATGCTTTAGATTTGGACAGTATTACTTTTGTTCAGACGCTGCTCTCTTTCGCTTGCGGAATTAAATACACCCTACGGTTTGGGAATCTTTCAATGGTGCCAATACTATTAACCCACTTCTTCACATACGGCAGCGATCAAACGGACCCAAGACCGTAGCTACATCATACATGCTCTACAACGAGTTAAGGGAAAAAGAGCTTATCCTCTCCCCCAAAGACCCGAGGAGTCTGAAATGTGTTGCTACGTTCTTATTTGCACATCACTTCAGTACTCCTATATACTGCTCATATCCACCCATCCCACTGAGCACACCTGAATGCAAAGCATACTTTCGACCATATCCATTGAGACGATCTAGCTCTAAAATCCCATATATCATTTACACCCACGCCCAACGTACACCCATTCAGTATTTACCAACCCTGCCTCTTCATCTCCTTAACTCTAGCAATGGTGGCCTTGAAGCCCTCCATAAATCTCCTGCGCCACCTCTGCTTGCGGAGGCGCTTCCTCTTCAAACCAGGTCTCTCGTGGAATTTTTGCGCAATGGAATCGCCCTTAACTCTGTTTCTTGCAACCATCATGCCAAGGAGGTTGAATGCTCTTCCAACGTCAACACCAGCACCAACGCTCACTGTCCTGCCAGTCTTTGGTCTGAGTCTCAACGCCACCCTTGGTGCCTGAGCAGTAAAGGCGCTGCTGAGCTTCTGCATCATCTCGTTGATATCCTTTCCATCGCGGTCGTTCGCAAATATGTTGTCGAGCTTGAAGTCGGTCTTCTTGTTCAGTGGGGAATCTGGGCCGAGCTCCTTGCGCGCGGCGTTGAAACCCTTTGCGAGGTCCTTGGAGGAAACGCCGCCATCAAGGCTGCTGAGCCAGTCGTCCTCGGCGTTGTTGGACTTTTGTGGGATGATACGGGAGGTGTTGCGGTTGACTCCGGCCCATGATGGTGCGTCAGGAGAGGCCTGCTTGGACTCTGCCTGTGCTGGTGGAGGTGCGGATTTCGAGTCGGCTTGCTCAAATCTGCGCGCAGAGGTTGCGAAAGCGCGCTGCGCTGGTCTGAAAGCCAATCTGGCGGATGCGGCTGGCGCAAGGAAGGTCGTCAAGGGCGATGTTTGCGAGCGCAGAAGCGCGTCCGCCACTTTCCGGAGCTCCATGCTGGTTCTGAAATTGTGTTAGATAGAGCGACGTGTAATTGACATGTTAGAACTCACGAATTGAGCATCTCCACTGATATACAATGGACACACTTAGGCGGCACCTTTGGTTGTTGTCAATGAACTTTTGTCCTGGATGTCCGACGACGCCGCGCTAAAGATGTTCCGCCGTGGTCTGTGCGGGTACAAGGCGCGCCCCGAGTTTTGGACAAGACGCCAACCCAAACACCGAGACATCTACAACTAAAGACGTCTCTGAACAATAAAAACCAAGTTGCGCAATCGCTTGTGAATCGCGTCGCGCCAAACAAAAACCATACCCACGTACATAGCAGACACAAACACCATGGCGTACAATCCTTATGGCCGTGAGTTGTCCATCAGTGGCCGAGCTCCAGCAAGGCTACGAAAAACAGCAGGACAATGTTAACAACTCGCAGAATCGCCGTATGGCCGCCCACCTGGATTCGGCATGGGCGCACCACCAGGGATGGGTCCTCCGCCATCTTTGGGAGGAGCACCAGGTCTGTCAGCACCAGGAACCGCACCACCACCGGGCGTCGCGCAAGCCAACGCCGCCCAGCCAGGCCGCCCAACTGGTTTGCCAGCTAGCTTCCAAGGACCAGTTAACATGCCAAACATCAATTTTTCTGCGCCAGTTATCCGTCTCGGTACAGGACCAACGAAGTCATCAGTGCCAACAGGACAAGCAGATAGAGGACGCAACGACAGTGCTGGTGGCAGAGCGGGATCGGGAATGGAAAGAGGAATGAACCAGGACCAGCAAAGGACGGCATTGAGAGAGAGCATGTTATCACTAGCACCACCAACGAAGGAGGAGATCGTGCGCACCATCTTTGTCGCCGGCATTACTGAGGGTTGCGGAGGGGATACGGGCATTGAGTGCATTCTGAGCACAGCTGGACACTTGCGCAGATGGGACAGAGCCATTGACGCAGAAGGGAAGGAGTGTACATTCGGCTTCGCCCAATACGAGGATGCTGAGAGCTTGCACACTGCTGTCGAAGTGCTCAAGGGCATTGAGGTGCCTGTGAAGAAGCAAGCACCAGGCACAAAGCCAAAGAAGGAGAATGAGGATATTGAAAAAGGGGACGTAGAGATCAAGAAGGAGGGAGAGGATGGCGAGGGGACTAAGGGGGAAGCCACGGAGGAGAAGGACGACGGGATCGAGAAGAAAAAGCTCCTCGTCTTTGTCGACGACAACTCCCTCAACTACCTCGAGAGCTGGAGCAACAAGCGCGGCGACGACCAAGCAGCCGACCAAGCACGTCTTGACAACGCACGCGCAGCACTCAAGGCAGCGATCAACGACCTCTTTTACCCACCAACACAATCCAAGCACGAAGACGCAGATGGAGATACACAGATGCACGACGGTGACGCCACAGGCGAGAACGTCGAGGTCGTCAACATCCCTATAGCACAACAAGACGACGAGCTTTCCGACATCCCAGCCGAGATGCGCGAGATGGTAGCTAAGGAGATTGCTTCTTTTCGCGATCGCAGCATCCGTCGTGATATGGAGCGTTTGAAGCGCGAGGAGGAGATGGAGGCTGCTGAGCGTGCACGCAATGGCGCACATAGACCGTCTAGACTTGCTTCGCCTGAGCCATCGAGGGGAGGTGCAGGATCTAATAACATTCCGCTCGGCCCAAGAGATAGAGGTGTTGCAGGTGCGCCATCCGGACCAAAGGGTAGCCAAATGCCAAGAGACTACCAGGGCAATGTGAAGTTTGTCAACGGCAGCGGAATAAATGGTGCTGCGTCCGGCGCGGCATGGATCAACCGCGAAGATGAGGATGATTCAGCCTCCGACTCTGAGCTTGAGAATCATCGTATCGAAAAGAAGAAGCAGGAGCAGGAGAAGCAATATCTCGACCAGGAGCGTCGTTGGCTTAACCGTGAACGTTCTCGCACTGCGGCTGTGGAGCGTGAGAAGGAGCGTGATGATGCCGAGGAGGCAAAGGCATTACAAGTTAAGGAGCGTATGGCTGAGAAGCTGAAGAGCTGGAACGACGATGAGCAGGCAGCTAAGAGAATCGATGAGTACTACGCCGATCACAGTGGATGGATCCGCAACAGAGCGGCATTCAGAGCCAGAGAGGCAGCACAAGACGATATGGACAGGGGGGAAGAGGAGAGGGAAAACGAGAAGCTCGGCATCGCAAAGACACAGGCAAGAGGCGCAGCAGAGGACTTCCTTGAACAGACAGCGGAGGAGATCGGAAAGAAGATGCCGGAGCCAAGAGGTGTTCAGCAGCATGCTCAGCCTTTCAAGTTGTCTTTGGGTGCGGCTGCACAGAAGCAGCAGAAGGCGGTTGCGCCAAGACGAACGGTTGCTGAGGTCGAGGGTTTGTTGGAGGACGAGGAGGATGAGGGTAAGGAGAAGAGGAGACAGCTTATTCCGATCAAGTATGATCCCGCTGATCGCGGTGCTGGATTGTCGGATGAGGAGAGGGAGCAAGCTATTAAGGACCTTGCCACAGAGATTCCAACAAACAAGGACGGACTCTGGAGCTGGCCTGTTAAGTGGGATTATGTCGACGAGGGCATTATCACTGAGAAGCTCAGACCGTTCGTGGAGAAGAAGATCGTGGAGTACTTGGGTGTCCAGGAGCAGACTATCGTGGAGGTTGTCGAGGATCACATCAGGAAGAGAGGAGGCGCTGCGGATCTTGTTGAGGCTCTTGAGGGAGCGCTTGACGAGGAGGCTGAGGTGCTGGTGAAGAAGTTGTGGCGAATGCTGATCTTCTTCTCGGAGAGTGAGAAGCGTGGACTCTCTGCGTAGAAGTTTGATGTCGCATACTGGGTCATAAGCACGACATATTGAGACAGCGCGCAGGAGGTAAAGGTATGTAAGATGATATGAGCGACCCTTGATACCATACTAGCGTAAAAAATCTGAATAATTGTCCGCCTCCTAGCACTCAGTGAGTTGCATTACGCAACCCAATCGGAAGTCTTCCTTTGCGACTTTTCCTCCGATCGTGATGGTGTTGTGACACCTCGTGCCAAGGTCGGATGCGGAGATGATGGGACGGCTCTACTGCAATGCCTCGAAAGGTTATTCCCTCCTCAAATCTACCAACCGATTAACGTCGCCCGGGACGTCCACCACAGTCCGATATTCTGTTCGAATCATAGCCTCCCGCGGCTCGCTTGTATGATGAGCTTTGGATGGTATTGGCGTTAGGACTGAACGAGGTCGTGAAGGTTGAGTGGCCTAGAACCCCTGATCGCTTGCAAGGAGTATGACTAGATGGACCTCGCATCTCAGCCC